>TARA_R110002049_G_scaffold280447_3_pt1 | contig 85696 bp, 77 predicted proteins | sample TARA_R110002049 | Tara Oceans TARA_R110002049 (sample SAMEA4396941) | marine metagenome | biome: Polar Biome; feature: [SRF] surface water layer (ENVO:00010504); material: water (ENVO:00002006), including particulate matter (ENVO:01000060) such as... | depth 5 m | reverse complement strand
CCTGCCACATTTCAGAATCTCTCAATTCTTTCAATTCAGCTTCCAATTTCACTCTGTAATCTTCTTTAGAGTTAGAGTCGATAGACTTCTGAGCCTCTTGTCCAGATTTTACACTAGCATATAATTCTTCGAATACTGGCTTAGTAGCATCTCTGAAAGGTTTCCACCAATCCAAAGCACCTCTTTGTGCAGTAGTGGAGCAGTTGGCGTACATCCAATCCATACCATTTTCAGCTACCAATGGCATCAATGACTGAGTCAATTCTTCCACTGTTTCGTTGAACGCTTCTGAAGGAGTGTGACCATTTGATCTAAGTACCTCATACTGAGCTGCGAAAATACCCTGGATAGCACCCATCAAGGTACCTCTTTCTCCAGTCAAATCGGAAGTTACTTCACGGTAGAAATCTGTCTCGAACAAATACCCTGAACCAACACCGATACCTAGAGCTACAACACGGTCATAAGCTTTGCCAGTTCCATCCTGATAGATTGCATAAGAAGAGTTCAAGCCTCTACCTTCTACAAACATTCTTCTCAATGAAGTACCAGAACCTTTTGGAGCGACCAAGATTACATCTACGTCAGCTGGAGGGATGATACCAGTTTTGTCTTTGTAAGTCACACCGAAACCGTGAGAGAAGTACAAAGCTTTACCTGGAGTAAGGTGCTTCTTTACTGTTGGCCAAAGAGCAATCTGCCCTGCATCAGAAAGAAGGAATTGAAGGATAGTGCCTTTTTCACAAGCTTCTTCCAATTCGAAAAGTGTTTCGCCAGGAACCCAGCCATCAGCTACAGCTTTGTCCCAAGTTTTGGAGCCTTTACGCTGACCTACAATCACGTTGAATCCGTTGTCTTTCAAGTTAAGCGCCTGACCTGGACCTTGTACACCGTAACCTAATACTGCGATCACTTCGTCCTTGAGTACTTCTCTTGCTTTTTCTAGTGGAAATTCTTCCCTAGTTACTACGTTTTCTTCTGTTGAGCCGAATTTTAATTTCATGAGCTTTTTTATTTATTACTAGTGTTTAATAGGTTCCCTCGGAATCCTTTTTTGGTTTATTATTATTTGACAAAACTGTCAATTGTCAACATTCTTTTTGCGACAGCTACTCTGCCAGATCTCGCAAACTCTAAGAGGCCGTAACCTTTCAAGATTTCCAGCAATTCCTGGGTTTGCTCCTTGTGACCTGTCAGTTCCAAGACAACAAAGTCTGGTTCTGCGGCGATGATCTTGGCGTTATGCTGGCGAATTATTTTCTCCAACCCTCCGTCTAATCTCGAAACAGGGATTTTGTACAATGCGATCTCCTGATAGACTACGCTTTCATCTTCATGGTAAAAAGCCTTGATCACATCGATGATTTTTTCGATCTGATTGACTAGCTGAATGACCGTGTCTTCCGAAGCGGTCACCTCTATCGTGATCCGATGGATCCCTTCCAGGCGACTTTCTGAGGCTGTAAGTGCATCGATATTGATACCTCTACGGGTAAAAATAATGGTGATGCGATTTAGAATACCGATGAAATTCTCGGTAATAACGAATATGGTATATCGTTTCATTTAGGGTTGGTTTAGCTAAGTCTAACCTCTTCCACTGAACAGCCAGTGGCAATCATTGGGAATACATTATCTTCTTTTTCCACTACTACTTCGAGGAAATAAGGTCCATCGTGAATCAGCATATCTTCAATTGCTTCCTGTAGATCACCACGTTCGGTGACTTTCTGAGCTTGAATATTATATGCCTCAGCTATTTTGACAAAATCAGGGTTATCAAGTTCGGTAAATGAGTAGCGCTTGTCAAAGAACATTTGCTGCCACTGTCTTACCATTCCAAGGAAGTTGTTATTAAGCAAAACAATCTTCACTGGAGCTTTGGTCTGCATAATCGTACCTAGTTCCTGGATAGTCATCTGAATACCTCCATCACCTACCACACAAACCACCTGTCTGGAGAAATCATACATCTGAGCTCCCAGTGCTGCTGGAAGTGCAAATCCCATGGTTCCCAAACCGCCAGAAGTAACTTGAGTTCTTGGTTTTTTGTAATTGAAATATCGCCAAGCAATCATTTGGTGCTGACCAACGTCAGTTACTAATATCGCATCGTCTGCTTTGTATTGGTTGATTTGGTGAATTACTTCTCCCATAGTCAAGCCAGCCTTGGTAGGCTTCAAATCAGGCTGTATGACAGTCGCATTCTCTTGATCAGCCAACTCTTGGAATTTAGCCATCCAGTCTGGATAAGCATTTACATTAACAGCGTCAGCAAGTAAACTTAGACTATCTTTACAGCTACCAAGCACGGCTACTTCGCATTTTACGATCTTATTGATTTCTGCAGGGTCAAGCTCCAGGTGAATCACTTTTGCCTGTTTAGCGTAGCGCTTCAAGTCACCAGTTACTCGATCATCAAACCTCATCCCAACTGCGATTAAAACGTCGCATTGATTAGTCAGTAAATTTGGAGCATAGTTTCCATGCATACCAAGTTTACCAACATAATTTGGGTGATCTTCAGAAAGGGCTCCTGATCCAAGCAGCGTAGATGCTGCAGGTATGCCTGACTTATCCAAGAAAGCTTTCAGTTCTTCCTCTGCTTCTCCCAGAACTACTCCTTGACCAAAAAGCAAATAAGGTCTCTTAGCCATATTGATCAAAAAGGCAGCTTCTTGGATAGCTGACTTCTCCACAGGAATATGCGTCCTATAAGATCTGAAACCTAAGCATTTGCTATAATTGAACTCGCCAAAATTAGTCTGAGCATCTTTAGTAATGTCAATCAATACTGGCCCTGGTCTTCCTGACTTAGCTATATAAAAGCCTTTGGCTATAGCTGCAGCGATGTCCTCTACTCTTCTGACCTGGATATTCCATTTGGTCGCAGGCATAGAGATGCCTACTACGTCAGTTTCCTGAAAAGCATCTGTGCCAAGTAGATGGGAAGCAACTTGTCCCGTGATACAAACCAAAGGTGTACTATCGATTTGAGCATCTGCCAATCCTGTAATCAAATTAGTAGCACCAGGTCCTGATGTGGCAATACAGACTCCTACTTTACCTGATACTCTAGCATATCCTTGTGCAGCATGGATAGCTCCTTGCTCATGGCGTGTCAGGACATGTCTTAGTTGATCATGATAATCATGTAATGCATCATAAACTGGCATTATTGCCCCTCCGGGATATCCGAAGATTATTTCCGCATTCTCGGCAATGAGTGATCTAACAACGATGTCAGCTCCTCTTATCATTGAATCCTTCATGGGTTTAGAATTTGTCTGTTACGCAACCTTCGGATGCGGTCGATACTAATTTGTTGTATTTCTTTAATGTTCCCTGCAAATAGGAGACGTCTTTTTGTTTCCAGGATTTCTTTCTTTCGGCTAACTCTTCATCGGAGACGGCTACAGAAAGCTTCAATCCTACAGCATCAATAGTTATAATATCTCCATTCTGTACTAATCCTATCGGCCCACCACTCCAAGCTTCAGGAGTCACGTGTCCTACTACAAATCCGTGCGTGCCACCTGAGAATCTTCCATCTGTGATCAAGGCCACGTCTGCTCCTAATCCAGCTCCAATAATCATTGAAGTAGGTTTTAGCATTTCTGGCATTCCAGGACCTCCTTTTGGACCAATATTTCTAATGACAAGTACTTCGCCTTTTTGCACTTTATGATCTCGAATTGCATCATTTGCCTCTTGCTCTGAATCAAATACATGAGCTGGGCCAGTAAAGGCATTACCTTCCTTACCTGTGATTTTAGCTACTGCTCCTTCTGGTGCCAAATTGCCATCTAGGATACACAAGTGTCCAGTAGCTTTGATAGGAGTTTCTAATGGATGAATTACGTTCACCATGGAAACAGTCACTGGTTCTATATCTTTTAGATTTTCTTCTACTGTTTTTCCCGTCACAGTCATACAGTCTCCATGTAAGAAACCGTTTTGCAACATGTACTTCATGAAAGCAGGTACACCACCTTGCTCGTGAAGGTCTTCCATCATGAATTTTCCTGATGGTTTGAAATCACCAAGCATCGGCGTTTTCGCATTGATCGCTTTGAAATCCTCAATGTTAAAATCCACTTTGGCAGTTCTTGCTATCGCGATGATGTGCATTACTGCATTGGTACTTCCGCCTAAAGCGATCGCAACAGTGACTGCATTCTCAATACTTTTTCTAGTAATGATGTCGCTAGGCTTGATGTCCTTTTCCAATAGGACTCTCATGTATTTGTTTACTTCACGACATTCTCTAAGTTTCTCTGGAGAATTTGCCGGATAAGAAGAAGAGTAAGGCAACGACATGCCCATTGCTTCAATAGCAGATGACATGGTATTTGCCGTGTACATTCCGCCGCAAGCACCTTGTCCAGGACATGAATTACGCATCACTCCATCGTAGTCCTCATCTGAGATGTTGCCATTGACTCTTTTTCCAAAAGCTTCGAATGCTGAGACGATGTTCAGCTTTTCTCCCTTGTAATTACCGGAGGCGATAGTGCCACCATAGACCAAAATACCCGGTCTGTCAGTACGTATCATTCCCATAACCGCGCCTGGCATATTCTTATCACAGCCAGCCACAGATACACAACCATCGAACGAGTGGCCAATGATAAACGACTCAATAGAATCAGCGATGATTTCTCTCGAAACCAAGGAATAGCGCATTCCCAGCGTACCCATAGTGGTTCCGTCAGAGATCCCAATGGTATTAAAAACCAAACCGGTCAGATCATGCTCCTGAGAGGAGGCTTTGATCAGACCGGCAAAGTCGTTCAAGTGCATGTTGCAGGGGTTACTTTCATAACCACAACTGGCTATCCCTACAAATGGCTGTTTCATTTTCTTATCGCTCATACCAGTAGCATAAAGCATGGCTTTACCTGCTGGATGCTCGTCATTGTCGCTTATTTCCCAACTGTGTTTTTTCAGGGTCATATTCATGGGGTATAAAAAAAGTGCCTCAGGTTAGTGAGGCACTTCAGATTTTTTTTTATTTCATTATAAAGAATAGTCTAGTGCCTCACATTTAAAATCCAATGAGAATAATTACGCTTAGCAAAATGACTACTTTATACATACTATTTTTCGAGGTTACCTCCGACTTGATGCCGAAGTACATGCTCCGACTTGATGCCGAAGTACATGACAAACTTAAAACCGAATTTTCAGACTTACAATATTTAATTTTACATTTTTCAAGTTACTCAGATAAAAAATGCAGGTAAAATTTATTTTTTCAAAATAAAAATCTTCAATACCTGCTATTTACCCCTGTTTTACAGCAAATGATTTGTCTAAATTTTCGATTTTCAAAATTTTGTACTGATTTCAAGTTTCTTCAACTTAATGCAAAAGTTATTCTCTTTTTTTTAATAAGAAAAATGATATACCACATTTACTTCAATAAATGCTAGATTTTTTACCGAATTCTCAATTGGAGAAAAATTCAAATCCCCTGATTTTTATTCTATTTTTGAGCAAACATTCAATTCAATGATTTCATTTCCAAACGCTAAGATCAACTTAGGTCTCCATATTACTGCTAAAAGAAAAGATGGATACCACGATATAGAGAGCTGTATGTATCCTATTCCTCTTTTGGATGCTCTGGAAATGGTCATCGATACCAAGAAAACCACTTTTACCACTACTGGGCTGGAAGTCCCTGGCGATTCCAAAGACAATCTTATCCTCAAGGCTTATCAGCTTCTCAAGAAAGACTTTCCAAACTTGCCTCATCTAGCGATTCACCTTCATAAAAACATTCCGATGGGTGCTGGACTTGGAGGTGGGTCAGCGGACGCAGCATTTGCGTTGAATCTCATGAATAATCTTTTTGATCTGATCTTGGATGATTTCTTTCTAGAAGAGTATGCTGCCCAACTCGGATCTGACTGTGCTTTCTTTATAGAGAATACGCCGAAAATCGCTAGAGGGAGAGGAGAACTTTTGGAAACAGTGGAACTAGACTTGAAAGGGACTCACTTGGTTTTGATTAATCCAGGAATTCACATTGGGACCAAAGAAGCATATGCAGGGGTGACACCAGCTGCGCCAAAAGTAAAGCTTGAAGAGGTTTTGGCAGACAAAAGTAGATGGAGAAACGAGCTAGTAAATGACTTTGAGGCAAGCATATTTCCTAATCATCCCGAGATCGTATCTATAAAAGAGAAGCTATATGAAAATGGAGCTTATTACGCGGCTATGTCGGGTTCTGGCTCTTCGGTATTCGGATTGTTTGATGAGAAGCCACGTCAGATTGGTTGGGATAAGAGCTATTTTCAAGTTGAGGAATTGTTATAAAACACTAAAAATAAAAGAGTTAGTCAGACTGTTGGTTCAGAGTTTTGTTGTTTATATTTTTAAATCATAAATATAAAACGCAATGGCAACTTACACTAGTACACTTCCCGACGACCTCCTTCAAAGGCTCGCCGATTATGCTAAAAAGCTTTCGCTGCCAAAGAATAAATTGATGGAAAATGCGCTGAATCTCTATTTGGATCATCTAAAAAGAGCTGAATATGTCAAATCTTACAACAAAGCAGCTCAGTATGATGATATCCTAATGGTGGCAGAAGAAGGAATGGGAAATTATCTAAAGCAAATCGAAGATGAAGCAGGGTGATATCTGGAGGACTGATCTAAATCCTGTAATAGGCTCGGAGCAATCGGGCCATTAGTGATCCTAAGTGGTAATCACGGCTCCTCTAACTTCCAAAATCAAAAGCTATCAGGGAAATCCAATTCTAAAACCATCCCGGAATAATGGTTTGAAGATCGAGTCTGAACTCATGGTATTTCATGTCCGATCAATTTCAAAGGATAGACTTATCGAAAAAATAGGGGAAATATCAACTGATGAATTGAAAACGGCGCTAGCAACTCTGAAGGATATTACAACGCTTTAGAACCTTTCAACCTAGCGGCCTCACTGGTTTCCTTCTTTTATTTATATAATTCAGTACAGGGTAAGTCAGCACTGATACCAGGATAATCCCAGTCCCTAAGTAAAATTGTGGAGTCATTTTTTCGCTTTCTCCAAAAATGAGAACGGCCAAAATTATTCCGTAAACTGGCTCAAGGTTTATGGTTAGGTTGATCGAAAAGACTGAAAGTCTCTTCATCAATTCCACTGAAACCGAAAATGCGTAGACCGTACAAATCCCTCCAAGTATAAAAAGCCAAAACCAGTCGTAACCAACCCAAGTTAACTTTAGGCCTTCATCTGTCATGAAATTAGAATAGATGGGCATAAACAGAAGTGTAAACAAACAGGCTCCAGCCATCTCGTAGAAAGTGATCTGATAAGGATGGTGTTTGTGTGCTAGCTTACTATTCAGAACTGAAAAAACTGCCGCCAAGAAAGAAGATGCCAATGCCATACTTAGTCCAAGCCAATAGCCGGACTCAAAACTGAAAATCACCAAAAGACCCGAAATCACCATCAGGCCAAGCCCAACTTCATACCATTTGATCTTGGTACGATTGAAGAGAGGCTCCACGAAAGCAGTCCAAAGTGAGGTTGTCGCCATTCCTGCTAAGCAAACAGACGCGGTAGAAACCTGAGCGGACCAGAAAAACAAAATCCAGTGCATGGCAATGACAAATCCAACCCCAGTGACTTTGATCATGTCTGGAAAAGGCATGAGTAAGTTTTTCTTTTTCAAGAGGAAAAGGCCAGCAACTCCAATGGCTGCGATCAGAGTTCTATAAAATACCAGTTCTATAGCAGGGAGGCTGATCAGCAGACCCAGAATAGCGGTGAATCCCCAAATGAGTACAATCAAATGGAGCATCAAGTAATCCTTGATCGTAGCGTTCATCTAGCGCGGGACTGTTTTGTAAAGTAGAAGACCTGTCAAACCAAAAATAATATTTGGTAGCCAAACTGCAAAAATGGGATAGGTTGCTCCATTTTCCGCGAAAGTTCTGGATAGGATAAATAAGATAATGTATACGAATGCCAACAAAAAGCCCATCGCGATCTGGAAACCAGACCCACCACGAGTTTTTCTTGCGGACATAATCACGCCTATAAAAGTTAAAATGATGGCGGCAAAAGGAGACATAAAGCGCACATAGCGCTCAATTTTATAAAAGCCAACATTGTCCGCTCCCCTTGCTTCCAAGATTTTAATCTGTTTGCTTAGTTCAGGAAGTGTTAATGTCTCATGATGATTTGGAGGTAAGTCAAAGTCCTCAGGCCGAATAGAAAGTGTAGTATCTAGTTCTTCCCCATAAGAATAAATCTCCTTTCGTTCCCTTAATTCCCTAAGTTTCCAGTTCCGAAGAGTCCAGACTCGCTTGGCAGTATCCCATTCTATTCTGTCTGCAGAGAGCTTATCCACTAATTCTCCATCCTTGATGGTCTCAAGCGTGAAACTATGTCCGGTATTTGTAATCTTGTAAAACCGACTGATAAATGCATAAGAGTATTCTCCAACTTTGATATGAGAATTGGATTCAGAAGAGGTTTTTTCCTTATCTAAATAGGTGATTCGGAACTTTGTTACGCCTTCTGTTGCTCCAGGCAACACCCAGCCATTCAATAAAAAACTCACGCTACCGATCATAATTGCAGCAAAGAGAAAGGGTCTTAGCATTCTCATGAAGCTTACTCCGCTGCTCAGTATGGCAATGATCTCAGTTCTTCCAGCCATTTTGGAAGTGATAAAAATAACAGAGATAAAGACCGTGATAGGAGTCAATAGGTTATTCAAATACAAACCGTAATTAATCATGTACTTGAATATCTCACTAGAAGGCACCTCATTTCGGATGTAGGAGTCATTCTTCTCGGTGAAATCCAAAACCAAAACCACCAGAATCAACATGACCACTACGAAGAAGTAGGTCTTGAGAAAATCCTTGATGATCAGTTTGTCGAGTATCTTCATATTAGAGTCTGGTGCTCACTTTCTTTACCATTTGATCCTTCCAAACGGCAAAATCGCCTGCTAGGATATGTTCTCTAGCTTGGCCAACAAGCCACAGGTAAAAACTCAGATTATGTATACTGGCAATTTGCGCAGCCAATATTTCCTTACTGATGGTCAAATGCCTCAAATATGCTTTAGTGTAAAAGGTGCTCACGTAACCTCCGATGGCTGGATCTATGCCGGTAAAGTCATCCTTCCACTTTTCGTTTCGGATATTGATAAATCCTTCAGAAGTGAAAAGCATGCCGTTTCTGGCATTACGGGTAGGCATTACGCAGTCAAACATATCCACTCCCAGAGCGATGCATTCCAGAATATTTGCTGGAGTTCCTACTCCCATCAAGTAGCGCGGCTTGTCCTTAGGTAGAATATCAGTGACTAATTCCGTCATCTCGTACATCATCTCAGCCGGCTCTCCTACCGAAAGCCCACCGATTGCATTTCCTTGTTGATTGGTCGATGCGATGAATTCTGCACTTTGGGTACGCAAATCCTTGTAGACAGATCCTTGAACGATAGGAAAAAGTGTTTGATTGTAACCGTATTTCCCTTCTGTCTCATCAAATCTGCCAATACAACGTGTCAACCAGCGATGCGTCATTTCCATAGAATTCCTTGCATAGCCGTACTCGCATGGATAAGGAGTGCATTCATCAAAAGCCATAATGATATCAGCACCGATTGTACGCTGAATATCCATGACATTCTCTGGAGTGAAATGATGTTTGGAGCCATCTATATGTGACTTGAACATCACACCATCTTCCTTGATTTTGCGTGTTCCGGAAAGAGAAAAAACCTGGTATCCTCCGCTGTCTGTCAAGATTGGTTTTTCCCAACCATTGAACTTATGGAGGCCTCCAGCTTTCTCCAGCACGTCCAGTCCTGGTCTCAAATATAAATGGTAGGTGTTTCCAAGGATGATTTGAGCCTTGATATCCTGATCTAATTCCCGCTGATGAACGGCCTTCACAGAACCAGCAGTGCCCACGGGCATAAAAATGGGAGTTTGAATATCACCATGATCGGTTTTTACTACACCTGCTCTGGCTTTGCTTTTGGAATCACTGTATTCTAAGGTAAACTTCATATCTATAAAGGGTTGCTGGAGAGACATTCTACAGACTGTCCCGTTCAGCCCACAAAAATATACGCTTATTCTTAAATGGTTTGCTGATTTTGATTTTATATTTGCGCAGCAAAATCGACCTATGGGCCTATTTTTACTTTGGTTATTCTTCGGTATCGGAATACTTGTTCAGGTAGTTTACCTGTTATTTATTTTTGGTAAGACTGCCTTTTACTCGGGCAATAAATCTCAATCTACTTCGCCAAATGAAGAAGGGGTGACCGTGGTCATTTGTGCTCACAATGAGTTTTCAAATCTTAAAGCGCTCATTCCCAAGATATTCGAACAGGATTACCCCGCTTTCGATGTAATGGTAGTCAATGATCGTTCCTCCGATAGTACCAAAAGATTGCTGGAGAAAATGATGGAGAATTATCCAAAACTTCGATCTGTCACAGTCAAATACACACCAGCACACGTGACTGCAAAGAAGTACGCGCTCACCCTTGGTATCAAAGTAGCCAAAAACGATATTATTTTGTTGACTGATGCAGATTGTCTGCCGCAATCTGATCAATGGATTCGGAAAATGACTGCGCCGGTAAGAAATCACAATAAAACTTTTGCTGTTGGTTTCTCTGGATATGAACAAAAACCAGGATTTTTAAATAACTGGATTCAATTCGAAACCTTGCTGACAGCACTTTACTACATGTCCTTCGGTCTATGGAGAAGACCTTTCATGGCAATTGGAAGGAATTTATGCTATCGCAAAGAGTTCTTTATGGAAGTAAAAGCATTCAAAGGACTTTGGCATATAGAAGGTGGGGATGATGATCTTTTTATAAATCAGTATGCCAGTGGGAGAAACACTACAATTGTTATAGATCCTGAAGCGAATACGATTTCCAAGCCAAAAGAGACCAGTAAGGAATACTTGATTCAAAAGAAAAGGCATATGAATGCTGGAAAGTATTACCGGAGTGAAGACAAGAGAAAGATTGGATTATATACCTTTTCTCATGCATTATTCTGGATTGGAGGGGTAGGATTGCTTATTTATTTCGGTTTAGCGGAAAGCTGGGAACATTTTTCCGTTGTTTTCGGTATTATCCTATTGAGATCTATTCTTGTTGTCCGAATCTTCAAAGCGGCAGAAAGGAAGATCCAAGGAACTAAACCACCGAAAAACATCTGGATGCTTGATTTCTTGTATTTAGGTTACTTTTGGATTTTAGGGACTATATCCCACCAGGCAAAAGACATCCAATGGAAATAAACGAACGCGGTTTTTCTAAGAAAGCACTCGAAGATTTTGAGTTAATCGATCAGGCCGTACAGCACCAAGATCAGCAAGCGTACGCTTCTTTGATGAAGCGCTACAAAAAGGCCGTTTATTACATGATCTTGAAAATGATCCGAGATGCAGATGATGCAGAGGATTTGACGATGGAGGCTTTCGCAAAAGCGTTCAAAAATCTGCATCGCTTCAAAAAAGATTACACCTTTTCTACTTGGCTTTTTAGAATTGCCACGAATAATACCATTGATTTTATCCGTAAGAAGAAGCTCAAAACCATGAGCTTGAATACAACCATGTCGGATGATGGAGGGAATTCCGTAACGATCGATGTGGAAGATGATGATAACAACCCGCAAGATGAATTCATCCGTACACAGCGGATCGAGATGGTGCGGATCTTTGTGGATAAGCTTCCTGCGAAATACAGAAAACTCGTACAGCTCCGCTACTTTGATGAGCTGTCCTACGAAGAGATAGCCCAAGAATTGGAAAAACCGCTAGGGACAGTGAAAGCACAACTTCACCGCTCTAGAGAATTACTATACGAAATTGCCGCAGGCAAAGAAAAACACATTTAATGAACTCCGGTACTCAACTTATCCAGTCTTATTTCCCAGACCTTACTGAGGTTCAGTTAGCGCAATTCGACAACCTTCAGGAGCTATACGAAGATTGGAACTCCAAGATCAACGTGATATCTCGCAAGGACATGGAGCATTTCTATGTGCATCATGTGTTGCATTCCCTAGGGATAGTGAAAGTGATGCCCTTCGAACCAGACACCAAAATCCTTGATATTGGCACTGGAGGTGGTTTCCCAGGAATTCCTCTAGCGATCATGTTTCCTGAGACACATTTTCATTTGGTCGATTCTATTGGGAAAAAGATCACGGTAGTAAAGGACGTGGTGAAGCAGCTTGGACTTACCAATGTAGAAGCACAGCAAGCCAGAGCTGAGGAGTTGGTTAGAAAATATGACTTTGTGATCAGTCGGGCAGTGACTCGAATGGCTAATTTTTATCCTTGGGTGAAAAACAAAATCCGTAAGGAAGATGTAAGCGAATTTGCCAATGGCATTCTCTATCTGAAAGGCGGAGAGGTAGACGAGGAAATGGAGGAATTGGACAAATCTTACGTGGTTTATCACATGCAGGACTACTTCAAAGAGGCATATTTTGAGACCAAAAAAGTGATCTATATTCCTTGGGAGGAGAAGAGATAAATAATCGGCTTGATCAATTAAGAGGGCTAACCAAAAGTGGCCTACATAAGATTTTCACTATTTCTTATGTAGGCCACTTTTATTTTTTTCAAGAAAGCTGATTTTCTTTGGACAGTGCTCTTGGTCTTGAAATATCAAATTTTTTCTAACAGCCTGAAACGTAATTAATGCTATGATTTATTTTTGCGAAGCAAATACAAGCCAACAAACATGATCAGTCCGTTCAAGATCAGCGCTTCAAAGCCAAACTTGTAGCCCCAGAATAGTTCTTCTGAATTGGATGCTATCGCAAAAGTCAGTAATGGAGCAAATATAGCTAGGTAAGGCACGAACTTGTCTTTGACCTGATACTTCGTGAATAAGCCAAAAGCATAAAGCCCAAGCAGCGGGCCATAAGTGTATCCCGCAATCACAAAGACGGAATTGATCACACTCTGATTATTGATCCAGTGAAAAGCCATAATCACTAAGAACATTACAAAGGTGAATACGATGTGAACTTTCTTGCGAACGGAAACACGCTTTTCCGCAGGATATCTTTTTTCAATCTCTAGGAAATCTATGCAAAATGAGGTTGTCAAGGCTGTCAGTGTAGAGTCAGCGCTGGAATAAGCTGCCGCTGTGATACCTAACACGAACACAATTCCTGCAAAAGGTGAGAAATATTCTGTAGCCAGAAGAGGGAAAAGCTCATCCGTTTTAGTTGGTATCTGCACGCCCTGAGTTTCAGCATAAAGAAAAAGCAACACGCCCAAAGCCAAGAAAAGTAAGTTTACGAAGACCAGAATTGTCGTAAACCAGAACATATTTTTCTGAGCATCGCCGATATTTTTGCAAGTCAAATTCTTTTGCATCATGTCCTGATCTAAGCCAGTCATCACGATAGTAATAAATGCACCAGAGATAAATTGCTTGAAGAAATTCGTGCCTGATTTCCAGTCCCAATTGAATATCTGGGAGCGCGGGTCATTCGAGACTGTTTTCACATAATCACTCACTCCGTCGAAGTTCAAAGCATTTCCCACGGTAATCACGCAAACCACGACTGCAGCAAGCATAAAGAATGTCTGCAGCGTATCTGTCCAAACGACAGTTTTGATGCCTCCACGGTGCGTATATAGCCAGATCAAGCCGACTGTGATCAACACTGAGACCCAAAATGGAATGCCTAATGAATCGAACAGAATAAGTTGCAAGACACTCGCGACTAAAAACACGCGAATCGATGAGCCTAAAGTTCTTGAAAGAATAAAGAAAAAAGCACCGGTCTTATAAGACCAAAAGCCAAATCTATCCTCTAGGTAGGAATAGATCGACACTAAATTTAGCCGATAATAGAGAGGCAACAGCACTTTGGCAATCACGAAATATCCAAGCGTATAGCCCAAAACAACTTGGAAGTAAAAGAAGTTAGAATTACCGACTTCTCCGGGAACCGAGATGAACGTAACTCCTGATAGTGAGGCACCTATCATTCCAAATGCTACCAGAAACCAAGGAGATTGGCGATCTCCCGTGAAGAAAGTATCGGCAGAAACTTTACGTGAAGTGAACCAGGAAATAAGGAATAGAAGTAAAAAATAACAACAGATTACCAGGAGGACTAATTGGGAATTCATAAATCGTATTGAAGTGGGTTCGCTAAGTTGTCCAATATTCTTAATTTTGCAAAATGAATCATTCAAACGACCCATTTCCATATATCGAAGAATCAGAAGTTCTGGTGGAGGATTTGATAGATGTTGAATCCAACGACCTGATTGTGTACAATGACGAATTCAACACATTCGATCATGTGATCAAGATATTGATGAAAGTCTGCAAGCACAACATAGAGCAAGCAGAGCAATGCACGATCACGATCCACTACAGGGGAAAATGTGCAGTAAAAAAAGGCAGTATTACAGAGCTAAAACCTATGTGTGAGGCTATATTAGATGCTGGAATCCAAGCCGAAATCGTTTAAAACCACTCACAATTGAATTTCCCTTCCAAACTGATAGAAGATGCTGTCACCGAAATCTCCCGACTTCCGGGTATTGGTAAGAAGACCGCACTTCGCCTAGCACTTCATCTTCTCAAGCAGCACGAGGCAAACACTGAAGCTTTGGCTTTGGCAATCACCCGTATGCGTACTGAGATCCAATATTGCAAAACCTGCCATAATATTTCGGATGCAGAAGAATGCAGTATTTGCATCAGTCATCGCCGAGACGCTTCCATTCTTTGCGTGGTAGAGGATATTCGTGATGTGCTGGCTATAGAAAATACGAATCAGTTTCAGGGGAAATACCATGTGCTAGGAGGAGTAATTTCTCCCATTCAAGGTATTGGGCCGGAGGAATTGAAGATAGAATCTTTGCTTTCTAGAGTGGAAGTGGCTTCGCAAAGCGAACCTATTCAAGAAGTGATTTTGGCGCTTAGCGCCACGATGGAAGGCGATACCACCTCATTCTATCTGGCAAAAAAGCTAAAGGAAAAAGGAATTAGGGTAAGTTCAATCGCTAGAGGAATACCTGTAGGCGGAGAATTGGAATTTACAGATGAAGTCACACTTGGTCGCAGCATCATGACTCGAATTAATTATTCTACCGAGTAAAATTTCCTTTGCACAGCAAAAACCTACGTCTATATTTGCAAACCAAAAGGGGGATTAGCTCAGTTGGCTAGAGCACTTCGCTGGCAGTGAAGGGGTCAACGGTTCGAATCCGTTATTCTCCACTTTTGAAAAGCTTCACAGAAATGTGGAGCTTTTTGTATTTATTCTCTATTTAGCTCAGTTAGCTAGAGCATCCCGAAAGCATTCGGGAGGGTCAACGGTTCTCCCAATAGTATTCGGAATTCACTTTTGAAAAGCTTTACAGAAATGTGAAGCTTTTTTGTTTTTTAGGATGCCGCTAATCTCTAGCTCGCGCAGAGCACTTTGTAGCACTTCCTTCCTCACCTCAAATCCGTATAGATAATACTTCTGAGCAATCTATAAATCGAATCGCCATGCGCAACCTATTGATTCTATTCTTGTTTGTTTCGCTTTTGTTTTCTTGCGAGGATAAGAATGAGTGTGAAGGGTTTGATCTGGCGAAGGAGTTTGAAATGGCCATTGGTGAGACTCTTGAAAACTGCCCTAAAAATACATCCATTACACTTATAGATATTCAAGATTCTAGATGTCCAACTGGAGGGGAATGCATTTGGCAAGGAATGATTATGATCGAAGGAATGCTTACAATTGACGGAAAAGATTATCAGCTTAAACTCAGCACAGAAGAGTTATTCAGTGGATATCCTGTCCAATTTTCCACCGAAGAATATGCAGTAAGGTTGATCGATGCCATCCCTGATCCAGACCTTAACAACCCTCACAACCCTGAAGACAAAAAAGCCATTTTAATCGTCACCAAGAGATCTACATAAGATTGTTTAAATTCGCATGACTTTATTTCTAACTGGAAATCAACATGCGAAATCGAATTTTTATCCTTCTATTTTTACTAGCAGCAATCAGTTCGTGCTCATGCAATCCTGAGAACATCGCAAAATTCGCTTTCAAAGGAATGGAAGCAATGATGGGTAAAGGATTTATGCCTTCTGAGGAAATCAGGATGCTGGGGAATTTCCAAGGAATGAATGTAAATCTGAGTAAATCAACTACAGATGATTCAACTACTTCTACCATTTATCTGAAATTACAAAATGGCGATCCGCTTATTCTAGGAAATCAGCCTGAAATTCTTGCCCGAAAGTGTGCAGAACTTTATCTCCGAGATTTTGAAAAAGCGACAGAATATCAGCAAATTACTGTGCAGTTTATTCAAACAGACCCTACAAATCCTGAGAATGTTGCCATGCAGGAGTACATGTTTGACACAAAAGATTTTAACTAAACCTATTTAATCTATGGAATTACCAAACGAATACAAAAAACCGCCTACCTCATTGGGGGATTGGATAATAGCCGTTCTGATAAAACGCATTCCTTTGATCGGTCTCATCATGCTGATCATATGGGCGACGGACAAAGAGACTGATCCAGAGAAGGCCAAATGGGCCAAGGCTGAATTGATAGTCAAACTTATAATCTTCGCTGCAGTAATAATTTTTATAGCTGTTATTGGCTTTGGTGTATTTGCCAATTTTGCTGATGATGTCAACTGGTCCGACTTCGATTAATGGAAATAAAAGCTTTTTGCTCTGATATTGACGGCACACTCCTCAATTCAGTGCGCGATCTATCACCTCGCCTCAAAGCCGTAGTGGCAGATTTACCCGTAAATTTTCCTGTGATTCTTGCCAGTTCTCGCATGCCGGATGCCATGCGCCATTTACTTCATGACTTAAAGCGAACTCCACAGCCTTTGATTTCCTACAACGGTGGCTATGTGCTCAGTGCAGATGGAGAAGTGCTTGAAGACGTTAGCATTCCTGTGGGTTTGGTTTCCAAAATCCTTCAACTCACACAAAAAACGGATATCCATGTGAGTTTGTATCAGGGTGAAAATTGGTATGAGGAAAAAGATGATTACTGGTCCCAGCGTGAGGTAAAAAACACAAAAGTTCAATGTAGTTGGCTTCCTGGCCCGGACGTGTTGGATCTTTGGTCAAAGGACAATTCCGGTGCTCACAAAGTTATGTGCATGGGAGAATCTAATGAGATGGCCTGGCTTTTTGGAGAATTGCACTCAGAACATTCGCTTGACTTGCATTTGTATAGATCCAGTGAAACCTATCTGGAAATTGCCCCAAAAGCTATTTCTAAAGCCACAGGTTTGAAGAAGATTCTATCACATGCCTATGATTTTGGGATGGACTCAGTTGTCGCTTTTGGAGACAATTATAACGACATAGACTTGCTGCAATCGGTAGGTTGGGGAGTCGCAGTAGATAATGCACGAATGGAAGTCAAAGCTGTAGCCAACGAAATTACTCACCACAACAAAGAAGATGGAGTAGCTGCTACGCTGGAGAAAATTCGAGATTTGAAATTTGTAGTTGGCTCGGGATTCTAGGTTCTTGATTCTAAAATCTTGGATCTATAATATTCCCGATCCACCTTCTACATCCTCAATTGCCTGAGTCAAAAACTCCTGAAGAGGTCTCATTTTCTGAAAGCCATCTAAAGCGATGTTGAGGAAGTTTCCTGATTCTATGTCACGATCTGAGATTTTGGAAGAAACTGTAAAGCTCTTCAACCTCAAGTATTCTATAAACTCGTGATCAGCCTCGTAATCTCGGGGACTGGTCTTGAGTTTTTCTCCTTTGATTTGACCAAAAAGTGATTTGAATGCTGGATTGCTTTCAATTTTGGCGAGTTCTGCTCCTGAGTAATCAATTTCCTTTCGGATTTTTTTCAAGGTCTCAGCTTGAGGCATCCAAATTCCTCCCGCCAAAAATGAATTGTTTGGTTGGATCTGGAGGTAATATCCTGGCCCCTCCGACTTCTTTCCTTTTGGAGAAAAGTATGCCCCAAAATTGGATTTATAGGGGGCTTTATTCGCTGAGAAGCGAATGTCTCTATTTTGCCTGAACACACATTCTTTGGGCTGAAAAACCAGCATAGCCGGTTCCCACTCACCAATCCCTTTGAGCAGAACTCCCACGTCTTCCAGAAACTCAGCTCTTGTTTCCAAGTACCACTTCTTGTTGGCATCCATCCATTCTTTGGAGTTATGTTCGGCTAGGGCGGCTAGAAAAGGCAAGTATGGACGCATTATTTTTGTTTTTTGTGATTAATGAAACCTTAAAATCGTCAATGCTCTGACATGGGAGTAAACTTTATTGAAGCAAAATTGATTTCAATTAGGAAAGAAATCTTCTTAAATTATATCCAATAATCCAGAAGTCATGACAACGAAGGTAACATTAGACATCAACGAAAAACTTGCCGAAAAAGCAAAAAAGTATGCCGAAGAGCAAGGGCAAAGTTTATCTGCTTTGGTAGAAACGCTTTTATCGGATGTAACTGAACCTAAGGAAAAAGTTTTAGAGAAAATAAAGCCCAAGAACCCTGAACTTGTGAAGAGGATATTAGATGGGACTGAGCCGATCCCAAAAGATCTAAAAGATTTTTTCGGTATTTTAAAAGGAATGTCTGAGGACGATGTTGAGAACGCAAAATGGGAGCACCTAAAAGAAAAACATGGCCTCTAGTTTTTTCATCGACTCCGACGTCATTTTAGATGCGTTGTTAGACAGAGAGCCTTTCGCGGCAAATGCTAGAAATATTTTTAAACTGGTTGCAAGTAGAGAAATTGAAGTCCTTTGCAGTTCTATTATTGTTACAAATGTTTTTTATCTAGTAAAAAAACAATTCAATTCAAACCGAGCATACAGTTCCATCGACAAATTACTTGGATATTTTAAAGTACTTCCAGTCGGTGAACTTGAAATCAAAAATTCAATCAAGAGTGGCTTTTCAGACTTTGAAGATGGTATTCAGCATCAGGTTGCACTTCAAAATCCCGCTATCAAAGCCATTGTGACTCGGAATACCAAGGATTATCGATTATCAACTATTGTAGTAATTACTCCGGCCGAACTATTAGCCCTCTTTAAATAAAATCCACCAAACCTTCCAGCTTCATTCCTCGGCTACCTTTGATCAGAATCAGGTAATCTTCAAGCATACTATCCTGAAGCCAAACGCGGAAGGAAAAAGGATCTGGGAAATACAATGCCTTCGGGTATTTGGCTAAAGCAGATACTATTAACTGTCCTGTGAAGCAGACCTTTTCAATCTCATATTCACTGATGATTTCTCCAAGTCGCGCATGTTCCGCTTCCGCATGCTCTCCCAACTCAAACATATCACCGATGATCAGCATTTTATGTTTTTTGCCAGTCATTTCGCCAAACGTGCGAATTGCTACTTCCATGCTTGACGGATTAGCATTATAGGCGTCGAGGATGATCAGATTACTTCGCTTTTCGACTAGCTGAGAGCGCATATTCGAAGGCTGATATTCAACTAGTGCTTTCACAGCCTTTTCTATCTCCACACCAAAAAACTTCCCTATCGTCAAAGCTGTAGCGATATTTCCAAAATTATAAGCTCCGATCAAGTGGCTCAAAAACACTTCGTCTTTACCATCCACAGAGAATTTTACAAAGGGATTTGCCTCTTCAAAAGTCACTTCACAGTAATCACCTTTTGCTGGATAAAGAATAGGGTCTTCGAATCTCTTACTTAGGTTTGAAAGTATTGGGTCTTGAGAATTGATAAAGGCCTTTCCACCATTGGATCTCAGAAACTGAAATAATTCTGTCTTGGTTTTCAACACGCCTTCTGGCCCGCCCATTCCTTCCAGATGTGCTCTACCTATATTCGTAATCACACCATGAGTTGGCTCAGCGATGAGACATAGTTCTTCAATATCGCCTGGCTTGTTTGCACCCATTTCCACAATAGCGATCTGTGCATCTGTGCCAATTCCCAATAAAGTAAGCGGTACACCGATGTGGTTGTTAAGATTTCCGACTGTCGCGGATACGTTTAATTTCTGACTCAAAACAGCCTTCATTAGCTCCTTAGTAGTCGTTTTTCCATTCGATCCTGTCAAGCCTATGATTGGGATATTCAAAGTTTTACGATGATAATTCGCCAAATCCTGAAGCATCTTCAGTCCATCTTCTGCTAAAAAATAACGCTCGTCTTCCTCCACAAAATACTTGATATCGTCGATCACAACTACCGATGCGCCCATTTCCAAAGCGGTTGGTGCAAAGGAATTGGCATCGAAATTTGGACCTTTAAGTGCAAAGAAGATATTGCCCTTTTCGATTTTCCGGGTGTCTGTGCTGACACCAGTACTATTTTTGAAGAGCGTATATAAAATGGAGACATTCATCGTTTCTGAAGAAATTAATCCCAAAATAAAGGAATCATTCACATCTTTGAACTGCGACTCACGTATTAATTTTTGACTTGCCCTTTTCTAATTCATGAGAAAAATCTGGATTTTCACTTTTCTACTCTTCAGTTTTAAGCTGAGCGCACAAGAAATTTTTCAAATAAATCAGTCTCCTCATGTAGAAATTGACGGCGTAAACCTAAGTGCTGCTTTCGCAGGTGGAATCAATTCTGCCCAGATTCAAACTATAGATCTCAATGGAGATCAGGTGGAGGAATGGGTGACCTGGGATATTAACTCGCGTCAGCTTCTAGTTTTCAAAAAAGAAGGAGAAACCTTTACTCACCTTCCAGAAATGAGCTATTCTTTTCCTACCGACATCTCTGGATTTCTGGTGTTCAAGGATTTTGACGGAGATGGTAAAAAGGATTTGTTCACTTCCACGGCACTAGGTATTAAAGCATATAAAAATACGACTACTGGCAATCAGGTATCGTGGGGGTTAGCTCAAAACTTCTTGAAAATTGATGGCTCAGGAAATATACAAACGAATAATTTGGACACTCCTCTGATTCAGGACTTGGATGGAGATGGAGATTTGGACTTAGTTATTTTCAATTTTGCCGGTGGCGATTACATGGAGTTCTACAAAAACACCAGCGTAGAGCGTAAGGGGACTGCGGATATTGATGGTTTTGCCTTTGGAGAAAATCACTGGGGAAACTTTGAGTTTTGTGGCTGTGGAGATATTTCTTTTGGCAAAACTTGCTCGGGACAAGACTTAAATGCTCGCAAATTTGCTGACGAAAATGACAAAATCCTTCATTCAGGAGGGCATTCCATATTATATCAAGACCTAGATGATGATGGTATAAGCGACTTGCTCCTTGGTCGAGATGAGTGTAATGTTCTTTATTTCTTACCCAATTCAGGCACAAATGAAACTCCTTTTTTCACGAGTTTTAGCAATGAGCTTCCTGGTTTCGGTCCACTGCCAGATTTCCCTGTTTTTCATATTGGTACGCTTCAAAACAATGAGCTGATCATCTCTTTGAATAGCAACGAACCATCAGTTAATTATGGGATTGATTTCTCAAACTCTATCCTAAGGATAAAAGACGGAGGAAATACATCCGTATTTCTTCAAAATCAAATGATAGATCTGGGCGAAAATTCCCGCCCAATATTTTTAGGAAATAAAGCTTCTGGAGAATTACTCGTCACTTCTAATGTAACTGAAGGAGGTAAAGTCAAATCTGTTCGAAATAGATTTCAGGTTTTCAATGGGCTGTTTTCTAAAGTTGAAGGAGAATATGTAAATCTCACTCAGTTAGATTTGGTGGATGCCCAGTATATACATTTCAGGGATAAAAGTGGAGCGCTTCAGGTGTTAGCTTCAGGGATAGATTACAATGCTAGCATACCTACTCAGGTGATTTTTGATCTGAATGACATGCAATCCGATCCACTTACTTTTTCAGGTTATAATCCACAGCGTGGTGATTTTCTTCAGTTTTTCACCTACCAACAAAAAGACCACCTCTTAGTGGCTTCGCAAAATGGAAGCTTAGATCTGTATGAAGTGGATTTCACTACTTATCAGACGACCTTGCTACAGGAAAATTTTCTGGGCTTTGTGGACAATCCTGCCAATCGAAATCTCTCCATCGCAGTAGAACTACTACCCAAGCCTAATCTTTACGCAGTGGATCAAAATGGCTTCTTGATGAAAATTGATGACTTCATGAATTCAGATACGCGTCAGGAAGTTTTGGTTCAAGTAGGTGAACAGAATCTGCCGACGAAACTGGGGAGAAATACCTGGATTGCCTTAGTAAGTCCGCCTTTATCTGGCTCTCCAGACTTGGTGCTTGGTACTCGTGCTGGTGGTTTGATTTATCTGAGCTCTACGGATTCTTCGCAACTTCCAGATGGAGAATATCAATTCAAAATATATCCAAATCCTACGGATGGCCCCATCAAAGTGATTTCGAATGCGCCTGCCAAAGCGCGATTGATCAACTCACTTGGACAAATTCTACTCACGGATATTGATATTCCAGCAAATATAGAAGTGGAGATTCAAGCAGGATTTTTGGCTCCGGGACTTTATATATTAAATCTGGAGATAGATGGGAAAGTCACCAAATCTGGCAAGATCTGGATACGCTAATTACAGGATTGGCTTTTGGGATTGTTTGAAATAGGGTAGTTTTGGATATAATATAAATCCATGAAGAACATATACTTACTTGCAATCTTGGGGATATTCCTCATTTCTTGCTCCTCGGATAAGGCCGAGCCCGCTGATCTAATTTTTACCAATGGGATAATCTACACCGTCAATGAATCTCAGCCCACAGCTGAAGCAGTCGCTGTGAAAGACGGGATGATTTTGGCCGTAGGCACAACCGAAGAAATCGAAAAACATAAATCAGAAAACACGGAGGTTATCGATCTCCAAGGGGAAACAATGACTCCTGGTATCATCGAATCCCACGCCCACTTGATGGGAATAGGTTACAACAAGCTAGAACTTGACCTCATGTATGTCAAAACATACGATGAACTAGTCGAGAAAGTGGCTGAGGCTGTTGCCAAAGCAAAACCTGGCGATTGGATCACTGGTCGGGGATGGCATCAGGACAAATGGATAGAGAAGCCTGAAAAAATGGTGAAAGGATTTCAGACTAATGAGCAGCTGAACGAAGTTTCTCCTGACAACCCTGTTTACCTTTCTCACGCAAGTGGACACGCAGCTTTTGCCAATGGCAAAGCCCTAGAACTTGCGGGCATCAGTAATCTAAAAGGTGAAAGACCAGGACAAGTCGAAGGAGGTGAAATTATTCTAGACGAATTGGGAAATCCTACAGGAATACTTTCTGAAAGAGCAGCAGGGTTAGTAGGTCGATTGATTCCAGCAGAGACTCCAGAGAGAGCTGAGCAAGCGTTGACTTTAGCTCTGAAGGAATTGAATGAAAAGGGAATCACAAGTTTCCATGATGCTGGAAGCGGGCAAGCTACGATCGACCTTATTCAGAAATTTAAAAACGAAGGAAAGCTTACCGTTCGCCAATATGTGATGCTTACAGGTACTCAACCTGCACTTTTGGAGAAATGGTATGAAAGAGGACCTATGATCGATTCGGTTGATCACCTATTGACAGTTCGATCTATTAAATTGAATTGTGATGGAGCGCTAGGATCGCGGGGAGCATGGCTTTTGGAAGATTATACAGATAGGGCAGGACATCGTGGTCATGAAACTCTACCTATGGAGGTAGTGACGGAGGTGTCCGAGAAAGCTATTCCAGCAGGTTTTCAAGTTTGTGCGCATGCCATCGGTGACCGTGCAAATCAGGAGATTCTTGATCGCTACGAGGCTGCTTTTGCTAATTATCCAGATTCCAAAAAACTGAGATTTCGTATCGAGCACGCGCAGCATATTCATCCAGATGATATTCCTAGGTTCGGTGAGTTAGGAGTGATTGCAGCTATGCAAGCCATTCACCTGAGCTCAGATCGTCCGTGGGCTATCGATAGATTGGGTGAAAAGCGTATTATAGATGGAGCTTACGTATGGCAGAAATTGATGCAATCCGGAGCGGTAGTGACCAACGGAACGGATGCTCCAGTAGAGCCAGTTGATCCTATTCCTTCCTTTTATGCTTCTGTGACACGCAAGACTTTGCAGGGATTGCCTGATGGAGGCTACGAAGGAGATCAGAAAATGACGCGTGCAGAGGCGCTAAAATCTTATACTTTAGATGGCGCATTTGCAGAATTTGAAGAAAATTTCAAAGGTTCCATTGAAGTAGGTAAAGCTGCAGATTTCACGGTTTTCGATAAGAATATCATGAAAGTTCCGGAGGATGAAATATTGGAAACCAAAGTGGCAATGACAGTGGTAGCTGGAAAAGTGGTGTATAAGAAATAAATGTGGTCAGATTTCAGGAAGTGGATTACTTGTGAGAATAAATGAATTTAAGAGAAGTCTCAAATCGAAAGATTTGGGACTTTTTGCTTTTTACAGAGACCTGAATCCAGAATTTCATCCCATTTATTAATTCATCCATCAATTTGACAACCGACTTCTTCTAAAAAAACTTATTTTACACTCCTAAACATAATTCACTATGAAATCGAGCAAGTTGAAATCCACATAATCTGGGGAAATTATTAACAATGCGAGATTCCATCTGACCTTTGAAAATCAAAATATAAACAGATGAAAAAACTCTTTACATTTTTATGGCTTTTTTGCCTGATATGCAACTTTGCAATTGCTCAGGATGATGCGCCCAAGCCAATGACTTGGAAGGATATTCCAACTTGGAAATATATGAACAATGGTTCTTTCAAAATCTCTCCTGACGGGAAATGGATTGCCTACGGAATGACTGCCTTAGAGGCTGATGGAGAAGTTATTCTTCAATATGTAAGTGATCCCGATTCCACGCAGAGATTTAAAATTGGGTTCACAACTTATCCATCCATTGAATTCAGTGAGGACAGCAAGTGGATTGCTTTCAAAGAATATCCAACTTTTAAGGAGAAGGAAGCAAACAAAAAATCTAAGGGCAAACCGCTTCACGACAAGCTCACCTTAATGAAATTGGGATCAAAGGAGAAAGAAGACAAGTTGACTTTTGAGAACGTAAGCAATTTCTCCTTCAACGAAGATGCTTCCACTCATCTTGCTGTCAACCTGACCAAAGACGGTGGCGGAGATGCCAAAGGATCTGATCTTTTGATCTATCATCTTAACACAAAAAAAACGCAGAATCTCGGAAACGTTGCTGAATTCTCTTTCAATAAGAGCGGCAACTACTTGGCATATACAGTAGATGCTGCCAACGAATCTGGAAATGGTATCTACTTATTCAACTTGAACAACAACAGCATTTCTGTGCTAGACTCGGACAAGGCTGCTTATAAGTCTATCAACTGGACCGAAAAGGGAGAGGCTTTCGCTGCGCTGAAAATGGTCAAGGACAAAAAATACAAGCAAGATCAAGGGAAATTAGTTGGGGTGAAAAACCTATCAAGTCCTCAAGTGACAGTGTATGATCCAGCTAAAGATTCTACAGGCTTTTCGAAAGAATATACGATCAGTCCTAACCGTCGCCCAATGTGGTCCGAGGATTTGACTAGACTTTTTTATGGTATTCATCCGCTCGTTTTAGCCAAAAAAGAAGAGGCGAAGAAAGAGGTAGATAAGGATTCAGTGAAACTAGCAGAAGCGGAAGCAATGAAGAGGATCATGGCAGACACTTCTATGAATTCCATCGCAGATCTTAAGAAAGCACTTTCCAAATTGGACTCTGGAAAAGTAAGTCCAAAAGACAACGATGCAGATAAACCAGATATGACTATCTGGCACTGGAACGATAGCCGTCTTCAGTCACGCCAGCAGGTGCTGGAAAATCAAGACAAGAATTACAGTTTCTACGCAATGTATAATGTAGCTACAGGCAAGCATATTCAGCTTCAGGATAGCACGATGCGTGATTTGAGCATTCAAGACAAAGAGAAATATGCGATTGGTTCAGACAATCAGGCTTATGAGTTAGAGTCTAATTTGGATGGTCAAAATTACCGTGACTTCTATATCGTAGATCTAATGACAGGTGAGAAAAAGACCTTGTTTACCAATTTCTATCTTCCGGGTTATTCTTCTTACCCTCGCAGTTCGCCAGACGGTACGAAGTTGATGTATGGATACGATGGTAACTATTATAGTTATGATATCGCGTCTGGTGAGGAAATGAATTTGACAGCTAGTTTGCCAGTGACATTTGTGAATGTAGATGATGATCACAATGTGATAAAGCCACTTGAAGGCTCACTTGGCTGGAGTAGTGATAGTCAGTATGTATTACTCAATGATGGCTGGGATATCTGGCAAGTACCAGTTACGGGGAAAGCTAAGGCAATGAATTTGACCCAAAACGGGAGAACAAATAAAATTAGATATCAGTATCGCTTTTCTCTTGATCCAGATGAAAAAGGTGTAAATCTAAGTAAGCCACTTTACATCCAAACTTACGGTGAGTGGACTAAGAAAAGCGGTATATCTGTAATCAGTAGTTCAAAAAAAGGATTGTTACCAGGCGCGAAAGCTTTGGTTTGGGAAGATGCAAGCGTAGGGTCTTTGAGAAAAGCTGAGGATGCTGAAGTGTATTTCTTCAACAAGGAAACATTCAACCAACCAGATCAGATTTACACGGCAGATGCTTCGCTTTCTTCACCTAAGAAAGTGACAGAAAATGCTCCTGATGCTGGCAATTATGCTTGGTCATCAGGAACCAGATTAGTGGATTATGTTTCGGATAAAGGTGATACGCTTCAGGGAGCACTTTTCCTTCCAGCCAATTATGTAGAAGGAGAGAAATACCCAACGGTAGTTTATTACTACGAAAAGCTTTCTCAGACCCGTCACAACTGGGTGAATCCTGGATACAGCGGCACGGGCTGGAATCCAAATATATACACCAGTAATGGCTTTGCTGTATTTATTCCAGATATCGTCTATACGATGGATGATCCAGGAATGTCAGCAGTGTGGTGTGTGATCCCTGGCGTGAAAGCAGCTATAGCTACAGGCGTAATCGATGAGGAAAATATCGGGATCCATGGTCACTCTTGGGGTGGGTATCAGACGGCATTCTTGATTACTCAGACGGATATGTTCAAAGCAGCGGCAGCAGGTGCTCCGCTAACCAATATGATTTCTATGTACGATTTGATCTACTGGAATTCAGGTGGAGGAAATATGTCGATTTTCGAAGCTTCTCAGGGTAGATTTACTGGTGCGCCTTGGGAAAACTGGGAGTCTTACGAACGTAATAGCCCAGTTTATCATGTGAAGAATGTAACTACGCCACTGTTGATGCTTCATAATGATAAAGATGGAGCGGTAGATTTCACTCAGGGAATTGAGTATTACTCAGCGTTAAGAAGATTGAAAAAGCCAGTGATTTTGGTTCAGTACAAAGGTGAGAATCACGGTTTGGGCAAACTCGAAAACAGAAAGGATTACTCCGTAAGAATGATGGAATTCTTCGATCATCATCTGAAAGGAGCTAATGCACCAGTTTGGATGTCTAAAGGCATTGACAAGGTTGATCTGGATGAGCATCTAGAAAAGAGAGCATTTTAATTATGGAGGAGCTGTAAAAGGCTCCTTTTTTTTTGCGTTGGGACTTATGATGGATAAAATTTATCAGATTTTCATCAAATCACCCCTATTATGGCCAAACGGTTGGGTAATCGTTTCACTTTCGCTTTATTTAAAAACCAATCGCAAAAGAGAATCAATACAACCCATGCAAGAAATCACCACAGAAAAGATAGTTGACTCAGATCTTGATATTGCCAACCTCAAGTCAATATGCCATCAGGAAATGGATTCAAATTATCACGAACACCTAGAAACCTATATATATGATGAGGATTTTGATAGTGTTTGGGATAGTTATGTCAATATCTCACCTGAAAAAGCCTGGGGAGGTAAAATGGTCCGATTCAAGCAATTGTATTCAAGAATAAACGGTGAAGAAGTTTTTCCTGGGCAAGTATACACTGGAGGTATAGGTGTAGGACAAGTGATTTTGCTAACTCTTCATGTCTTCAGCGGGGCTGTGAAATTAGTAGTAGGACATGAAGTAAAGGAAGTGAACAAGAAAAACCACCTGATTAAAATATGCTATTTGGAAAATTCAAAGTCAGAAGGCTCCCAGTTGATCAGATTTAAAACATTGCCAAATGGAAAAACTGAAGTTTCTCATAAGACCTTCTATCGAAGTGGTTCCATGTTCAGAGATAAATTCATCTATCCCTATTTTCATACAAAAGCCATTAATGAATTTCATGGAAATGTAAGGAGCTTGATTCTATCAAAAATCTAAGCATATATTTTTAGTGAATTAAAGAGAAGGAGTCTGGATATCGGGCTCCTTTTTTTTGTCTTTGGCTTTCTGTTTGTAACTTTTAGTGAAACGAAAATTACTCACCAAAAATTTTTTGAGCATGACAGAGGACAGAGTAGAAACTTTTGATGCCATCATAATTGGTTCTGGCCAAGCTGGAAATCCGCTTGCATTGGCTCTAGCCAAAGAAAAGTGGAAAGTTGCTATAGTGGAAAAAGCAGTCCTTGGAGGCACCTGTGTCAACACAGGTTGTACGCCCACGAAAGCCTACGTCGCCAGTGCAAGAGCTGCTTGGGCAATAGCTAACGCGCATAATCTGGGAATTGAAGTGCCCAAGTCGCCCAAAGTCAACTTGAAAGCTATCAAGAAGAGAAAAGATAAAATTGTTTCTAGCTCTAGGTTAGGATTAAGAAAGGCGCTTGCTGATTCGCCTCAAATTTCCATGATCAGAGGGACAGCTACTTTTCTGGATAAAACTCGGGTAAAAGTAGGTTCTCGAGTACTGAAATCATCCAAAATATTCCTCAACGTAGGAGCTAGAGCTAGAATTCCAGAGGGGTTTGCTGATGTGGGTTACCTCACTAATACCTCAATACTTCAGTTGGAAAAGATTCCTGAGCACCTAATCGTTGTGGGTGGAAGTTATATCGGACTAGAGTTCGCACAGATTTTCAGAAGATTCGGATCTAAAGTTACAGTTTTGGAAATGGGTAATTATCTGATTTCAAAAGAGGACCATGACACGTCAGACCTTGTGAGGGGAATCTTAGAAAATGAAGGGATAAAAGTGATTTGCGGAGCCAAATGTCTGCGAGGCAAAAACAAGAAATCTGGTGGCGCCACAGTTACTTTTCACAAGGAAGGAAAAGATAAGCAAGTCAGTGGATCACATCTGCTCATTGCGACAGGAAGAATACCCAACTCCGATCTTCTTAATCCCGAAAATGCGGATCTCACGGTCAACGATAGAGGCTATGTAGAAGTGAACTCGAAGCTTGAAACAACTATTAAAAGCATTTACGCTTTGGGAGATTGCAATGGCAGAGGGGCTTTTACGCACACCTCATACAACGACTATGAGATCATGGTAGATCAGCTTTTTGGTGATAAGAAAAAAACTGTCAACGATAGAATTATCAACTATGCTTTATACATAGATCCCCCACTTGGAAGGGCGGGTATGACACTTTCTCAAGCAAAGGAATCTGGTAAAAATTTACTCTTTGCCCGTATGGCGATGAGTGATATTTCGCGGGCTAAGGAGAAAGGAGAAACTCAGGGGAAAATGGAGGTCATTGTAGATGCAGATTCTGAACAAATCCTCGGAGCAGCAGTTTTGGGAACAGGAGGAGATGAAATCATCGGGACTTTTTTAACCGCTATGTATGGCAAAATGAGTTACAAAACCCTGATGAATTCTGTGCAAACTCATCCTACGGTCACGGAGCTAATTCCTACACTACTTCAGCAACTAACCCCAGTTAAGAAATAACTATGAAAAAATCACATAAAGCATATGCCATCCTGAATATGATCGTGCTGATCGTAGTAATATTTTGGAATTACTGGGTGAATGCAAAAGGCCTGGATGGCAAAACCGTTAGTTCGCTTAGTGCGGACTATGAAAATCTATTCACGCCAGCAGGTTATGCATTTTCTATTTGGGGATTGATATTTTTAGCGCTTTTCGCACAGGCGATCTTCTTTATTTCTCGTGCTTTTAGCTCCACTAAAGATTCTGATTTTCTGACTCAAATCGGTCCCTATTTGATCATGGCAAATATCGGGAATGGCCTGTGGGTTTACATGTGGCTGATGGAATATACGGGTATCAGCGTAATCGTTATGTTGGGGATTTTAGCTAATCTTATTATAACTATTCTGAATACAAACATGGAGCGGTGGGATGCGCCTCGACCAATTATCTTTTGGCTATGGTGGCCTATTGCACTTTACAGTGGGTGGATTGCTGTGGCTACTATTGCTAACATTTCAGCTTATCTTGGAAAAGCCGGTTGGGGAGCTGGGGACTCAGAGATCACTTGGGCTATAGTTATGATAATCGTAGCCGTAATCCTCAACCTCTTTATGATCTTCACAAGAAACCTAAGGGAATTTGCTTGTGTTGGAGTTTGGGCATTGATTGCAATTTCAGTTAGACATTGGGGAAGTATACCCGAGCTACAGTGGACAGCGCTCTTGGGAGCAATCCTGCTTTTTATAGCGATCAGTTATCATGGGTATAAAAACAGAGCAACGGCGCCGTTTAATTTTAACTAAACTAACTAACATGAGAATTTTAAATAGATCTGAAAAATTAGCCTTAGCATTACCAATTTTGGCTGCTGCCGGCATTATGTTCTTTTCACAGAAAGCTCAAGCTCAACATTTGGAAACAGTTCCTTATGTGGATTTAGAAAAGTATGCTGGAGAATGGTTTGAAATAGCTTCTTTTCCTCAATCCTTCCAAAGAGGATGTACCTGTACCAAAGCCACCTATTCTGCTAATGAGGATGGAACAATAAACGTAGAAAATACATGTAACCTTCCTGATAAAGGAACCACGAAAACTGCAACAGCAAAGGCATTTGTGGAAGAGGGGTCTGGAAATGCCAAGCTCAAAGTTCAGTTCTTCTGGCCATTTAAAGGGAAATACTGGATCATCGATTTGGCGGATGATTATTCCTATGCAGTAGTAGGTCATCCAAATCGTAAGTATCTCTGGATTTTGTCGAGGACGCCAGTGATGAATGAAGAGGTCTACCAACAGCTAGTAGCTTCAGTAACAGAAAAAGGTTTTGACCCCTCTAAACTAGAGAAGACCATTCAGTGTGATTGATTATAATACTTGAATTAGCCCAGATATATTGAATATTTGGGCTTTTGTTTTCCAGAATGAGGTGCTTTTGTCCAACCAAAACAGGTGCCTAGCCTGAGTAATATTTTTTCACGAGATCTTCCTTTAAAATAAACCTTCCCCAAACGGCGGAATTAGGAGATTTTTCGATATAATTAGAGTTAATTCAACCATTGAAAGAAACAAAGTGGTGTTGAATCAAATCTAAACTTCAAGTGTCATGGAATTCTTAAATGGATTAGACCCTCAACTCAAGATATTCTGGTATATCGCGATACCTGTTTCCTTGATTTTCGTGTTACAGACGATTTTGACGTTTGTGGGTGGAGGCGGCTCGGATGGTTTAGAAGCTGATTTCGATGGTGACCTAGATGGGGCTGAAGCTCCATTTCAGATGTTTTCTCTAAGAAATTTGATCAATTTCTTACTTGGTTTTAGCTGGACGGGAATCTCATTTTATAAGCTTATTCCAAATTCCACATTACTCATATTCATTAGTCTAGCAGTAGGTTTTGCTTTTGTTTACTTCTTTTTTCTCATCATCAAACAGATTCAAAAGCTGGGAGAAGACAATACTTTTCGTTTAGAAAAAACATTAGACAAAATCGCGGACGTTTACCTAGCTATTCCTGGCAGAATGCAGGGAAAAGGTAAAATCATGGTGAGCCTGAATGGTTCTGTCCGTGAAATCGATGCAATGACCGAACAAGACAAAATAGAAACAAACGCCACCGTTAAAATCAAACGTGTAGAAAGTGGTAATATCCTCATCGTAGAAAAGCTTTAACTTAATTCTTTTATGGATCCTTTAATTCTCATCGTCGTCGCGACGATCGTCACCTTTGTGACTATTCTGGCACTTGTCTCCCGATACAAACGCTGCCCTTCAGATAAAATCCTTGTCGTTTATGGTAAAACCGGTGGTACTTCGGCAAGATGTATTCATGGTGGTGGAGCTTTTATCTGGCCAGTGATTCAGGATTATGCTTATCTGGACTTAAAGCCTATTTCTATTGAAGCCAATTTGACTAATGCACTAAGCCGTCAAAATATTCGGGTAGACGTTCCTTGTAGATTTACCATTGCTATTTCTACCGATACGGATACGATGAATACCGCTGCCGAGCGTTTGCTTGGCTTGGCTCATGAGCAAATCCAAGAGCTTTCAAAAGACATTCTTTTTGGTCAGTTGCGTTTGGTGATTGCTACGATGACTATTGAGGAAATCAACTCTGATCGTGATAAATTTCTGGAGAGTATTTCTAAAAATGTAGACAGCGAATTGAAGAAAATCGGCTTGAAACTGATAAACGTAAACGTAACGGATATCAAGGATGAGTCAGGTTATATAGAGGCGCTTGGAAAAGAAGCTGCTGCAAAAGCAATCAACGAGGCAAAAATCTCTGTGGCTGAGCAGGAGAAAATAGGTGAAACAGGTAAAGCGCTTGCAGATCGTGAAAAAGATGTTCAGATCGCAGATACCCAGCGTGACCGTGATGTGAAAATAGCTATAACCCATAAAAACCGGGAAGTCAGCATAGCGGAAGCAGCAAAAGACGAGAGCATAGGTAAAGCTGAAGCGCAAAGAGATACTCGGGTGAAAACCTCGGAAGCGAATGCTATTGCTATCAAAGGAGAGAATGAGGCAAAAATCTCAATTGCACAATCTGATGCACTGAGAAGAGAAAAAGAAGCGGAAGCCTTAAGAACTGCCTTAGCATCAGAGAAAGTCCAAAGTGCAAGAGCACTCGAAGAGTCTTATGTGGCTGAGCAAAAAGCTGAAGATGCTAGAGCTGAGCGTGAGCGATCTACTCAGCATGCCAATGTGGTGATACCTGCCCAAATCGCTAAGCAACGGGCAATCATAGATGCTCAAGCAGAGGCTGAGCGAATCAGAGAACAAGCAAAAGGGGAGGCTGACGCTATCTTTGCAAAAATGGAAGCTGAGGCGAAGGGCCTTTATGAAATATTGACAAAGCAAGCAGAAGGTTATCGTGAGGTAGTAAGTGCGGCTGGTGGAGATCCTACCAAAGCATTCCAATTACTTTTAATTGAGAAACTTCCTGAGTTAGTCAGAACTCAGGTGGAAGCAGTGAAAAACATCAAAATCGATAAGATTACTGTTTGGGATTCGGGAAATAATGAAAACGGGAATGGCTCCACAGCCAATTTTGTTTCTGGTATGATGAAGACTGTCCCACCTCTCAATGATCTTTTTAATATGGCGGGGTTAAATCTCCCTACTTACTTGAAAGGAGAAGATCTAAATGAGCCTCCAAAAGCGAAAGAAGAACCAAAACCTGAAAAGGAATAACCTACAATAAATGAAAGCCCGAATTTTCGGGCTTTTTTGTGCTTAAGCTTAGCTCTCATCGAGCATGGATTTTGTGTAGTTTTGCTCAGTCATTCTAATCACCTTCATCCTATAATGAAAAAACAATTCCTCACCCTTGTTCTTTTGGTACTTACGAATCTTGTTCTGGCCCAAAATGAGTTTAATCACTGGTCTCTAGAAACAAATGCCGGTTTCAACAAAGCCATGGCTCCCCTCACTCCGGGTTTCCTTACGCCTACTTTAAATGTAGGACACCTAGATTTCGGCGTGCGCTATATGCTTAATGAGAAATTTGGTTTCAAAGGAGACATAGGGTTCGGTTCATTTTCGGAGGCTAAAGGTCACAGTCCATCCTTTACCACTAACTATTTTAGAGCGGATCTGCAGGGTGTTGCCAACATTGGTAGGATCATGAATTTTGAATCTTTTTCTAGAAATATTGGACTTCTTAGCCATTTTGGAGCAGGAGCCGGAAGAGTTAGCTACGAGTATACGGTCCTCAACACTGAGCCTGATTACGTTTATAACTTCATTACAGGTGTGACTGGTCAATTAAAGTTAGGCCGTCGAGTGGCGCTTACAGGTGATATTTCCATGATTCTAAATGGCAGACAGACTTATACTTTGGATGGGAATCAGTACAACGCCGACGTGCAGCCCGCACAGCCTAATACCAATCCATTAGTTCATGCACCTGCCACTTGGTGGACAGGAACTCTTGGTCTTAACTTCTATTTAGGTAAAAATGAAGAGCATGCTGATTGGTATATAGCTGCAGATAAATATGCTACTAAGGAAGAGCTGGCCACGCAGATCAATGGCATCAAAGACATGTTGAAAGATTCTGATGGTGATGGCATTCCTGATTACTTGGACAAAGAACCTAATACTCCTGCGGGAGCTAGAGTAGATTCGCATGGCTCAACGATGGATTCTGACGGAGATGGTACTCCAGATCACGTTGACAAATGCCCATTCCTTCCTGGTCCATCATCGACAAACGGATGTCCGGTAGAAGAAGTGACAGAGCAAATTGACTTCTTCAGGAAAGCTATTAATGATGGATATGTAAATGTGTATTATGCTTTCGATAGTGCCAAGCCACTTGGATACTCTATTAGCGCTGCTAACTATGTGTCAAACTTCTTGAAAAAGAACCCAGGAGTACGTGTCGAGATCAAAGGATATGCAGACGAATTGGGGCCTGAAGATTATAATAGGAAGCTTTCAGAAAAAAGAGCTAAGTCAGTATATGATGTTCTCGTAGCTTCCGGTGTTGATGCTTTAAGGCTTTCTTACAAAGGCTATGGTGAAGATACTAGCGTGGATAAAACCTCTGCTGACGCAAGACAATTGGCTAGAAGAGCTAGCTTCGAAGTGAAATAAGGTTTTTATAACCTTAAATGAAAAACCCGGTTCCTTATGGAGCCGGGTTTTTGTATTTTATCTAAGGTATGCAGAAAGCATCCAAACTACCTTTTCCTTTGCAGTGATGTAATCACTCATCAACGAGGCAGTTCCTTCGTCATTCGAAGATTCTGCGGCTTCCAGCGTTTCTCTTTCTAATTGTAATAAGGTGTTCAAATTACTTTTCACCGTCTCCACCATTTTGGTAGGCTCTTGGATCTCTTTTGCTTCCTTTATAGTAGCTGTTTCTATATATTCTTGATAGGAAGAAAGAGGTCTGGCTCCCAAGGTCAAGATGCGTTCCGCAGTTTCATCCACAGCTAAATTAGCAGCATTGTAAAGTTCTTCGAATTTAGCGTGAAGTTCAAAGAAATTCGGGCCTGATACATTCCAATGAAAATTTCTCAAATTCTGATAGTAAACCTGATAATTAGCAAGCAAGTCATTAAGCTTTTCTACTAAAACCTTACTTTCTTTGATTTCTAATCCGATGTCGTTCGTTTTCATATGTTTATTGTTTGTTTTTCAATTGTCATATGGAATCTCGCATGCAATTTAATTATCCCGGTGTGTGACGCCCGAGGGATGCTCGATTTCATAATTAAGTTGTTTAATTTTCTCTACTTGAATTAAAGTATAAATTTACTCAATAGGCCTACGCCATCCCAACTGATAAAATCTATCTCCAAGTCATACTATCTATGTGATTAGGAAGTTAGTAACGGTAGTAATTCAAGTTCGATTAATGAAAAAAAGATTTCAAGACCTTACCTCCTTAGACTTTTACACCAACAAGAAGCAGGTCAAATGGATTGTTGTTGCTGCATCCTTATTCATAGGAGCAGGTTCAATCTGGTATACAAATAGCTTGGTGGAGGAATTGCGGGAGCGCGAAAGGCGTCAAATAGAACTGCTTTCCAGCGCCTTGGAATATGCGGCTACCACGATGGAAAATCTGACTTTTATCAATCAGGAAATTATCCAACAGAATTATTCCATACCTATCATCATGGTGGATGATACTGAAAATCCCATCGAATTCAGAAATATCCCTTTTAAGAATAATGCAAGTGCTGAGGATTCTGTAGAAACGTTGAAAAAGGAGCTGGCTGAGATGCGTGCTGAATACGAGCCTATCTTACTTCCTGAAGCGGATATTCAGATTTTTTATAGGAACTCAGAATTACTGATTAATTTAAAATACTACCCCTACGTACAGTTGGGAGTTATTTTGATTTTTGGAGTACTGGCCTATGCGCTTTTCAACCAAAGCAAAATTGCAGAGCAAAATCGAGTGTGGGCTGGACTGACCAAGGAAACAGCTCATCAGCTTGGAACCCCGATTGCCTCATTGATGGCTTGGATAGATTACCTGCGCAATTCACCCGTCTGGGATGAAAACAAAGAAATCATCACCGAAATGGACAAGGATGTGGTGAAGTTGAGGATGGTGACGGAGCGATTTAGTAGCATAGGATCCAAACCAGTGATCCAATCAGGAAATGTATTTGAGACGATAGAAGACACTATTAATTACCTCCGTCCGAGGATTTCTACTAAAGTGGAAATGAATATTTATGCAGATGCCAAGGATCTGGATGCGATGATGAATAAGCCACTTTTTGAATGGGTGATCGAGAACATTTGCAAAAATGCCGTGGATGCGATGAAGGGTAAAGGGAAAATTGACATTGAAATACTTCAGGACAGCGACAAATTTGTGATCATTGACATCACAGATACGGGCAAAGGAATGGAAAAGCGGATGTACCGCCGTGTTTTCAATCCTGGATTTTCCACTCGGCAAAGAGGCTGGGGACTTGGGCTGACTCTCGCCAAAAGAATTGTGGAAGGTTATCACGGAGGTAAAATCTTCGTCAAACATTCCGAAGTAGGCAAAGGAACTACCTTCCGGATTCTGCTCCATGGAAGTCACGAGGGAGCATCACAGTTTATTACAGAAGGAATCTTGGAATATTAACTCGTAGTATTTACGAATTTTGAATTACGATTTACGAGGGCAATTTGGACTTCAGTCATTACTTCCTACAGTAAACCCTTTCGCTTATTCAATGATGAATGTCGAATGAAGAATATACAATGATGAAGGGGGCAGCACAGAAATCTCAATTTTCAATTCTTCAATTTTAAATTCCCTTCAGGCTTTTTTCCCTACCTTTGCACCCTTAATTTGATGTCTCCCATGAGTTTGAAAGAAGAAATCCAGAAGCGTAGAACCTTTGCCATTATTGCTCACCCTGATGCGGGTAAGACCACGCTAACTGAGAAGTTGTTGCTTTTTGGTGGTGCGATACAGACTGCCGGTGCCGTGAAGTCGAATAAAATCGATACGGGAACCAAGTCAGATTGGATGGCGATAGAGAAGCAAAGAGGTATCTCTGTGGCGACTTCTGTTATGGGATTTGAATACAAGGACATCAAAATCAACTTGCTCGATACTCCCGGTCACCAGGACTTTGCAGAAGATACCTACCGTACATTGACTGCGGTCGATTCAGTAATTATGGTGATTGACTGCGTAAAAGGTGTGGAGATTCAGACGGAGAAACTCATGGAAGTTTGCCGGATGAGAAATACTCCAGTGATCTGCTTTATCAACAAACTCGATAGAGAAGGTCGTGATCCGTACGAGCTGATTGAAGAAGTGGAGCAAAAGCTAAATATTCAATGCCGTCCGCTTTCTTGGCCTATAGGTATGGGCAAAAGCTTCAAGGGTGTTTACAATTTATACGATCAAAAGCTGAATCTATTTACTCCCTCTCAGCGAAAGCTAAGTGATGTGCGTCAGTCATTTGAAGATGTGAATGATCCAGAATTGGATGGGCTAATTGGGAATAACTTTGCCAAGCAACTTCGAGAAGATGTGGAATTGATTAATGGAGTATATCCAGAGTTCGATCCTACAGAGTATTTGGAGGGAAAAGTAGCGCCGGTATTCTTTGGTTCAGCAGTAAATAACTTCGGTATCAACGAGATGCTGGATACTTTTATCAAAATAGCTCCGGCACCTAAAAGCCGTAGAACGGAAGATCGTGAAGTGACACCAGATGAGAAGAAATTCTCGGGTTTTATATTTAAGATCCACGCCAATATGGATCCGAATCACCGAAATAGAATTGCTTTCTTGAGAATATGCTCAGGTACATTTGAGCGAAATAAGCCTTACAATCACGTGCGTGGGCCAAAGCCATTGCGCTTTTCCAATGTGACGCAGTTTATGGCTCAGGATAAGGAAATGGTAGATGAGGCATTTCCGGGAGATATAGTAGGTCTTTATGATACAGGGAATCTAAAAATCGGCGATACGCTGACGGATGGAGAAGACATGCAGTTTGTAGGTATTCCAAGTTTCTCTCCGGAGATTTTCCGTGAAGTGGTGAACAAGGATGCGATGAAAACCAAACAACTCGAAAAAGGCTTGAAGCAACTCATGGAAGAAGGAGTCGCTCAGATGTTTACCTTTGATATGGGTTCTAGGAAGGTAGTCGGAACTGTCGGTCAACTTCAATTTGAAGTAATCCAGTTCCGTCTGAAAAACGAATACAATGCCACGGTAGAGTTTCATCCTATGAACCTGTATAAAGCCTGCTGGATCACCAGTAAGGATAAAAATCAGCTGGAAGAATTTGTCCGCTCCAAAAACCGTCACATTGCCCATGATAAAGACGGTAAGCTGGTCTTTATGGCCGAGTCAAAAGCCTGGCTTCAGATGGTAATGGATAATTACCCTGATATAGAATTCCATTTTACTTCGGATATTTAATCAAAAACCCTCCAGATGTAGAAGATCTGGAGGGTTTACGCTTATATACCTATTTTTCAATAGTGTAGCTAAATCTTAAAATCCCAGGCTTACCGCCGCTGCTAATACCCTCAATCTCTCCATAAATCACATTCTCGGCATCAGAATTATAGAAGGATACAGAGGCCTTTCCCGACGAATCTGTCTGAATATTCGGAGTCCAGAAAAGTGTGACTCGCCGATCTGGTTTTGCCTGATTAAGTTCTTGTAGAGGGTACTTTGGGGAATAAAACTCTTTTGCAATCTGATAGCCTATTACTTGGAGTCTTTCATCTTTTTCACTTGCTGCGATTGCGTCTCCAATTTCCTTTTTGGTGTAAAATCCTATTACTCCATTGGCTCCTCTTGCGCCGAAGATCGCAGTATCTGGGCCTTTCCATACGGTATAATTTTGAATTTCGTGAACGGGTAAAGTTTGTAAACTCTCCAGTTTGATGGGGAAATCATTCAGCATAATCAAAGGCTCCATACTGCTGTTGATGGAACCTACACCCTGAATTAGAATCTTGGAACTTGGCCCATATCCTGTTATTTGAACACCGGCTACCCTGCCTTTGACCAGATCGAGCGGATGCTGTTGGTTTTCAAGTCCAATGTTGCCTGCCACTTGCATCTGAACAGTTCCAGCGCCATAATTACTTGAAATTGGGGAAGGAGCATCAATTCTTTTTCCCTTCACCTCAACTCCCTCAAGAGCCAGTTCTGAGTTATCAAAGTCAAATGCTTTTTCAATCGCTGTACGCTCGGTAGCTTTTGTTATGAAACTCTGCTCTAAATCGCCAGGTCGAATAGGTGTAGAAGGGATGTGATAGGCTAGACTAGGGGAATGGTAGGATCTATCTATAGAAATGGTAGCGGATTTTCTGTTGCGCGAATTCCCTTGTAAGATTACTTTAGTTGAGTCAAAAAAGATAAGATCGTGTATTTCAAATTCGCCAGTTGAGTTGCTTGTGGCTGTTTTTGATTCAGCAATCGGAAATAAAGACAGGTAAGAAACCGTTCCTTCTTCTAAAGGCTGATTATTCTTAGAGTCAGTAAGAACTCCTCTGATCGACAAACCTCTTTCAACTCTATAAATAGGATCTAGCGCATTTCCGCTCAATGCCTGTTTGATCGTGAATTTTCTCCAGCCTTGTGTGAGCATGAGGATATCCAGGTCTTTTTCCCGATTCTGATTTGTGAGATTGAAATAGTATCCGGGTGATTCGATATGCCCTTTCAGTTCTGAGGAAAGCAAAAGGTTCGATTGTATTGTTTCCTTGTTTTCATTCAGAGCTACCTGACTTCCGTCAAATACGCTCAATGACATATTGGCCGCGACTGGATTTCCCTCTTTATCCTTTGCTTCAATGTCAATTTGAACTCGTTCTCTAGGCTTATAAACCGATTTGTCCATGGAAGCTGTGATGGTCATCTGATCCTGATGATCGATGAAAACTAGCCGCTCTGCCAAGGGATTTCCAGTTTCATCCAAGGCCGTGATTTGAGCAATGCCAGATGGAAACTCTGCCTTGGGGATTCGGACAAAAATGATCTTTTTAGATAGGTCTGCCTGGCTGGAAGCGCAGACAATACCTCGGGTTTGTACCAGAAGATAGACAGCTTGTAAAGTGGAGTTTTCAGTCGCTTGAATCTTAATTAAGATGTCTGATGATTTGGGAGAATTGGTTACTGACATCACGATGCCGGATTCAAGCGGACTGGGTAAAATCACTTCCTGACCATTTGTCTCTATTAGTGCTTTGTATTGTTTCCCTTTTTCGGGAAGTAATGCAAATACTCCCATTCCGAGCTGATTGCTTTCAAACTCAGCGATCACTTTTTCACCGTCAAGAATTATTCCTTTCACGAATTTTCCTAGACCATCTGTTCCGATAGCCTTAAATACCACTTTGCTCATAATCCCCTCGACCAAGCTACCGCCTTCAGGAAAGAACTGGATGTCTAGATTTCCCTGAGTTAATTGCTCTTGACTTTGTGTTTTTTCATTCCAGATTTTTACCTGTTTATGAAAAAAATAAGCTTCATCAGCATTCCTCATCCAGTTAGTATAGGAGCGAATCAGGTAGTTTCCAGTAGGAAGCGATTCATCCAATTCTAACTGACCTGCGGCAAAACCTTCTGGAGAAAAAAGCTGATGCTGCTGTATAACTTCACCGGAACTATTGATCAACTCTACATAAATAGTGTTGCTGAGTAAAGAAGCTTCGTGGTATGGACCAGCGGTCAGGTAAGCTTTAAGCCAAATAGTTTCCCCAGCGGCATAGTCATCTCTGTCTATATGGATATAAACTTTCTCTCGGGGAAGCTCAGTGATATATCTTTTGAACCCTGCAATGATTTGCTCCAGAGGATTAATGATGGGAAAAAAGGAGAGGAAGATAAAGGCTGAAAGGACAACCAGTATTCCAATGGAGTTTTTTGTAGAAGCTGCCTTAGCCAATAGTTATTTAGTTAGAATCGGGATTAAATTAAACTAACTTTTTGATTTAATCCTATGAGAAAATTCTTCTTTCAGAAATCTAAAAATCTCGCTTTTCAAAATAATATAAACATAAGCAGCACAACGTTAATGACAATTCGGATCACAAAAGCAGTTATGTTTTTACGTGAGTTCTCAATTTCTTCCTTGTGGTTCAAAGTTTGAAAAAGGTAATAAGCAGAACCAATAATCGTCAAGGAAATGAGGATGATCAACGGAATAAGTAGGAATTCCAGCCCATTTATTCTTCTCATAGCGGCATTTGTGATATAAGAAATCACCGTCACCACAGATCCGATGGAATGTGCTTTTTGGATTTGAGATAAAATATTTACGTCCGAATTTGTCATAATTGCTTTACTATAACTTTTTTTATGATTATCCGCAATCTTGCCAGTATTGTAACGTAATCAGTATAAAATTTAGCAGAAAGAAATTTTTTTTATACTTCTGAAATTGCAGGTACAAGTGGCGCCGAAGGTGCCAAACCATTCATAACCCTGTACGCAAGTGCAGGGAAATTGATGAAATTATAAACTGTAGCCCTGAAAGGGCGGGACTTCATAGTTCCGCCCTTTCAGGGCTACAAACGATATTAGTTCTATACCCCCGGCTTTGCCGAGGGTCATGAATCGTTTCAATCCTTCGGATCTTTTTCGGACTGTTAATGAAATTTATAATATATAGATATGTTTTTAATTTGGCTACTGGTAAAAAAGCGGATATACGTAATTTTTTTTTGTAGAAATGAGGCAAGAGCGACATAGAATAATTTTCACTCTAGGTTTTAGGTGTCATTAGTCACCCAGCATCGGGCATCGGACTTTCCAAAAACACTTCCTCAAACTCAAACTGTTGCCCATTAAATAAACCTTTATCACTCAGCTTCAGATCAGGAATGACTAGCAAAGCCATAAAGCTTAGCGTCATAAATGGAGAATTCAGCGTGGCTCCCATTTCCTTTGCAAGTCTATCGATGTGGGTATAGGCTGCTGCCACTACATAGCCATCAGATGCAGACATGATTCCTCCGACTGGAAGTGGAAGTATTTCTTCCTGATCTCCAGAGACAGCAGATACTCCGCCTTTTGCAGCTATGATTAGATTGACTGCTTTGCAAATGGATTCATCATCGATGCCGACTGCTATGATATTATGTGAGTCGTGTCCAACTGAGGAAGCGATTGCTCCGGTTTTCAATCCAAAGTTTTTAATAAAAGCCACTGCTGGAGGAGCATCTTCGTAGCGATTGACCACAGTGATTTTCAAGATGTCCTCATCTGGATTCGATTCTGCGAAACCATTTTTGATGAGGATTTCACCGGAGATTTTCGGCGTGATCAATTGTCCGTCTAAGGCTTCGATGACTCTGACTTTTGAGCCGTTTGCTTTGAGTTGAAAGTCTTCAGGGGTTTTCAGAGAAGTATTAAAATTGTTGATGATCTCGTTTGTGATTGGCTGAATCAGCGTCTTTCCATTCTCCGCTACTTTCTCTCCATCAATGTAGGTGCTAATTACCTGAAAGACTTTCAAGTCATTTACCAGAATAAAATCTGCAGGATCTCCTTCTCTCAATTGTCCCACATTCATCGCATAGTGAGCGATAGGATTCAGACAAGCTGCCTGAAGTACATTAAAAACATCTTTGCCTTTTGCGATAGCTCTAGCCGCAAGTTCATTGATATGAGAAACTGCCAGATTATCCGGATGCTTGTCATCTGAACAAAACATGATCATCTCAGGGTATTCATCGATCAGGTCGATGAGTGCTTCGAAGTTTTTGGCAGCCGAACCTTCTCGGATAGCGATTTTCATTCCCAGCTTTAATTTGCCTAAGGCTTCCTCAGCCGTGAAACACTCATGATCGGTGCTTGGGCCAGCACTGACGTATTTCTCTGCCAGTTCTCCTTTTAGTCCTGGCGCATGTCCATCGATGGGTTTGCCGTATTTCTTTGAGATTCGGATTTTCTCCATCACCAGCTCATCCCGATTTACCGTCCCGGGCCAGTTCATCATTTCTGCTAAGTAATGAATCTCGGATCGAGACATTAGGTTTTCTATGTCCTGAGCATTGATTTCACCACCTGCCGTCTCGAAAGGAGTGGCTGGTACACAAGAAGGAGCGCCGAAGTAGAACTTGAAAGGAACCTGCTTTCCGTTTTCTATCATGTATTCCACGCCTTCCATTCCGCAGACATTGGCGATCTCGTGTGGATCGGAGACTGTTGCCACGGTACCATGAACTACGGCAAGTCTTGCGAATTCTGAAGGGACAAGCATGGAGCTTTCCACATGCACATGCGCATCGATAAAGCCTGGCATCAAATAGGGCAAAGAAGTATCCGATTCGATTTTTGTCAGTTTGGCAATTTCCCCATTTAGGATATTGATAGAAACAGCATAGATTTCACGATTTGGGATATCTACGAATTGACCTTGGATCTGCATAAAAATGTAGGGTGAAATTAATTGGAGAGAATCTGTATAAGAGATTCGTTTCCATGTGTTGGGGATAGGTTTAGATTAAAACTACTATATTTGCGCAGTAATAAAAAAACGAATCAAGCGGGTTTTTTGAATGAATAAAATCGTCATCGCCATTGATGGATATTCGGGATGTGGCAAGAGTTCCACGGCCAAAGCAGTTGCAAAGGATTTGGGATATACTTACATCGATTCCGGAGCCATGTATAGAGCGGCGACTCTACACTTTTTGAACAACTTCCTTTCTCCAGCCAATCCACATGATGTGGAAAAGGGGCTAAAATCACTAGAAATTTCTTTTCACCTTAATCCAGATACGCTCAAGCAAGAGACTTATCTGAATGGATTGAATGTGGAAAATGAAATTCGCACCATGCGTATTTCTAATAAAGTATCTGAAATCGCAACTATCGCGGGTATCAGAAAAGAGTTGGTAGCTCAACAGCAACGCCTAGGAAAGAAAAAAGGAGTAGTCATGGACGGTAGGGATATTGGTTCAGTGGTTTTTCCTAATGCGGATCTGAAAGTATTTATGACTGCGGATTTGGATACCCGAGCTGTTAGAAGGCAAGAGGAGCTTTTGGAAAAAGGCGAGCTAGTTGATCTGGAGGATATCAGAACCAATCTCGCAGAGCGGGATCGAGTGGATTCTTCCCGTGCAGAAAGTCCTCTAAAGAAAATGCCAGATGCTGTGGAGGTAGATACCAGTAATATTACCTTTGCGGAGCAAGTGGGAAAGATTGTCCACGCAGCAAGACAAATCATTGATAAACAAGAGAGCTATGCAGGTAAGCATTGATAAAAACTCTGGGTATTGCTTCGGAGTAGAATTTGCCATCAAAATGGCAGAGGATGAGATGGAGCAAAGCGATCAGCTGTATTGCCTGGGTGATATAGTGCACAATGATATGGAGGTTTCTCGCCTCAGCGCAAAGGGTTTGGTGGTGATAGATCGGGAACAGTTGTCAGAATTGCGTGATTGCAAGGTGTTGATTCGTGCCCATGGAGAACCGCCTGAGACCTACAGAACTGCCATAGAAAATAATATAGAGTTGATTGACGCTTCTTGTCCAGTAGTATTGAAGCTTCAGCATAGAGTGAAGACGGCTTTTGATAAGATGGAGCGAGAAGAGGGTCAGATTGTTATTTACGGCAAAAAAGGCCATGCGGAAGTAATTGGCTTGACTGGACAGACTTTGGAAAAAGCTATTGTGGTGATGGAAGACTCTGATTTGGATAAGATAGATTATACCAGACCGGTGACGCTTTTCAGTCAGACCACGAAAAGTACTAAGGGGTTTTATGCAATTTCTCAGAAAATAGAAGAGCGGATCCAAGCAGCTAAGCAAGAACTGAGCAGGGAGACTTTCAACGCAAATGATTCTATTTGCCGTCAGGTCTCGAATCGTGAACCACAATTGGAGCGCTTTTCTCTGGAAAATGATGTGATCTTATTCGTGTCAGGCAAGAAGAGCTCCAATGGCAAAGCGCTTTATCAAGTTTGTCTTGGGCAAAATGAAAGAAGCTACTTCATAGAAAATGAGACAGAAATAAATACTGACTGGTTTCAAAAAGATGAAAAAGTAGGGATTTGCGGTGCAACTTCTACCCCAATGTGGTTGATGGAGCAAGTGAAGACATACGTGGAATCACTCGAAGAAGGAGTGCTTTCAGTCTAAAAATAGGATGTATTAAAAACATAGGAAGCCATTCTTCCAAAAGTTCAAACATTAAAGTTCATATACGCTCAGATTAAAAAGGTTATTTATTAGATTTGGGGCGTTTTTCAAAAGCTCATAGTTCAAAAACAGATATGTCTAAAATAGTGAAGCTTAAGAAAGGTTTTGACATCAATATGGTGGGAAAGGCTAAGCAAGAGCTGGCTGATTTCGCCCCGGCGCAAACCTTCGCAATTAAGCCGACAGACTTTATTGGGCTCCAGCGCCCTAAAGTACTTGTCAATGAAGGAGATACCGTAAAGGCAGGTACTCCAATCCTGATCGATAAAGCATTGGATCAAGTGATTTATGCGGCTCCTGTTTCCGGCAAAGTTGTCGAGATAAAGAGAGGAGATCGTCGTAAGTTGCTTGAAGTCAAGATTTTGGCAGATGCGACCATCATTCACGAGCAGTTTGGTCAAGTTGATATCGCTTCTCTGGATAGAGATGCTTTAGCAGCTAAACTGGCAGCTAGTGGTGTTTGGCCAAATATCATCCAAAGACCTTTCGGTATTGTTGCAAATCCAGCAGATACTCCAAAGAGTATCTTCATTTCTGCTTTTGATACGCATCCTTTGGCTCCTGACTATGCTTTTGCATTGGAAGGGCAAGGGAAATATCTTCAAGCGGGTATTGAGGCTTTGGCTAAACTGACAAGTGGCAAAGTTCACTTGAACGTAGATGGTTCTAAGGCTGTTCCAGCGGTTTTTTCAGATTTGAAAGGCGCACAAGTGAACAAGTTCTCAGGTCCACACCCTGCGGGTAACGTAGGTGTGCAGATACACCATTTAGATCCTATCAACAAAGGCGAAATAGCTTGGACTGTATCTCCTACCGGAGTAGTTCAGATTGGTAAATTCATACTGGAAGGTATTTACGATGCTTCTAAAGTTATCGCAGTTACCGGATCTGAATTGACCAAAGCCGCTTATGTAAAGACTTACAGTGGAGCTTCTGTTTCTACTTTTGTGAAAGGGAATCTTAATTCTGGTCACGTAAGAGTAGTTTCTGGAAACGTGCTTACAGGTGAGAAAATCTCTTTGGAAGGTTTCCTAGGGTTTTATCACAATCAAATCACGGTCATCCCTGAAGGAGATTACTATGAATTTATGGGTTGGGCAAAGCCTACCACTAGATTGAGCTACCACAGAGCATTAGGTTTGCTTTCCTTCCTTACTCCAAAGAAAGAGTTCGTTTTGGATTCTAACGGTAGAGGAGAAGAAAGAGCTTTCGTTCAAACTGGTGTTTTTGAATCAGTTACTCCAATGGATATTCTTCCAGTTTATCTTTTGAAAGCTATCATGGCTGAAGATTTTGACGAAATCGAAGAATTGGGGATCTATGAGATCGTGGAAGAAGATTTAGCTCTTTGTGAGTTTGTGGATGTGTCGAAGCATCCTGTGCAGGAGTTGGTGAGAAAAGGAATTGAATTAATCCAATACAGTTAATCCATATGAAGTTTCTAAGAGATTTATTGGACAAGCAGAAGCCACTTTTCGAAAAAGGTGGCAAGCTTGAAAGTCTATATTACGCGTTTGAGGCAGGGGAGACATTTATGTTTAGCCCTAAGCATACTACAGGTATCAAAGGAGCACAGGTAAAAGATGCTATTGATTTGAAGCGAATGATGATCACGGTGGTAATCGCCATGATCCCTTGTTTGCTTTTCGGTATTTATAACACAGGTCATCAGCATTTGTTGGCGACAGGCGGTACTGCAGGTCTTTGGGAGAATTTTGGTGATAAAACCTGGATAGGTGTTATGCTTGTTCTTCCTATCGTACTGGTAGCTTATACGGCTGGTGGTATTGTTGAAGCAATTTTCGCAGTGGTTCGTAAGCACCCAATCAACGAAGGCTTCCTGGTAACAGGGATGCTAATTCCTTTGGTAGTGCCTGCTACTACGCCATTGTGGCAAGTAGCTTTGGCTACTGTTTTTGCAGTAGTGATCGCAAAAGAAGTATTCGGTGGTACTGGTATGAACGTGCTTAACGTCGCTATGACTGCTAGAGCATTCTTGTATTTCGCATATCCTGCACAGATTTCTGGTGATCAGGTTTGGACTTACTTAGGAGATAAAATGCCAGTTGACGGCTTCTCTGGAGCTACAGCGCTTTCAGTAGTTTACAATGCAGGAGTTGAAGGAACCCAATCAGCCGTGGAGGCCTTAGCTGGTCACAACACAGTGCTTGGATCTGGATTATATGAATTTGCAAACTTGTTCATTGGATGGATTCCTGGTTCAATCGGAGAGACATCTACCTTGATGGCTTTGGTTGGAGCGTTGATCCTGATCGGAACTGGCGTAGCTAGCTGGAAAATTATCGTTTCTGGTTTTGCAGGAGCTTACATCATGGGATTTGTAATGAATCTTTTTGCAGTAAATGAATACATGGCATTGCCTCCTCAGTATCACTGGGTGATGGGCGGCTTGGCATTTGGTATTGTCTTCATGGCAACTGATCCGGTGTCTGCAGCGCAAACTGAAACTGGTAAATGGATTTATGGTCTTTTGATCGGATTCCTTACTGTGATCATACGAGTGACCAACCCAGCATATCCTGAGGGAATCATGCTTGCAGTTCTGTTTATGAACGTGTTCGCTCCATTGATCGATTATTATGTAGTTAAGGCAAATAAAACAAGGAGGTTACAACGTGCAACAGTCTAACACTTATATTATTACATTCTCCGTCATCTTGACGGTAGTATTGGGATTACTTCTTTCTGGTACCTCGCAGCTGCTAGGCCCTATGCAGAAAGAGGCAATTGCCTTGGATAACAAGAAGCAGATCTTGGGAGCAGTTATTCCTGGTGAAGAGATCGCTGCTATGACTCCTCAAGAAGTTAATGAGTACTATAACAATAGAATTGCTTCTGTGGTAGTAGATATCAATGGTAAAGTAGTAACAGAGCAAAACGGCGTAGCTGTGACTGCAGAAACTGTTGACATTGCTAAGAATTACAAGAAGTCTGCTGACGAAAGATTGTATCCAGTCTATATGTTCCATAGCGACGGAAATCCTGATGATGTAGCTAATTACGTGTTGCCTCTTTATGGCGCAGGTCTTTGGGATGCGATTTGGGGATATATTTCTCTAGATACAGATATGAATACTGTAGGAGGTATCACACTAGCTCACGCGGGTGAAACTCCAGGTCTAGGAGCTAGGATTACCGAACCGGGAGTTCAAGCGAGATATGAAGGGAAAACGATTTTTGACGAATCTGGGGATCTTGTAGCAATAGAGATGCAAAAGGGTGAAGGCAAAGATTATTCTGATGATCCTCATTCAGTCGACGGAATGTCTGGTGCTACTATTACTGCCAAAGGAGTTAATAATATGCTCCAAAATTATCTTGGCTATTATAAGGCATACATTGAAAATAAAAAGTCATCTACTGCTGTAGCTGTACTTTAATCGAACTATCAACTCAAGAATTCTATAAACATGAGTGCTGAAACTGTAGAAAAAGCGATTGCGACAAAGCCCGCTGAGGCTTTACTCTCAAAACGCCGAAAAAAATTAGTCTCTGATCCTCTGGTGGACGAAAACCCAATTACCATTCAGGTACTTGGTATTTGTTCAGCATTGGCGGTAACGACTCAGATGAAACCAACCTTGGTAATGGCTATCTCGGTTATTTTCGTGGTAGTGATGTCTAACTTGGTGATTTCTCTTATGAGAAATACTATTCCTAGTCGTGTGAGAATTATTGTACAGCTTGCTGTAGTTGCTACGTTGGTGACTTTGGTAAGTGAAGTGTTGAAAGCATTTGCTTACGACATGTACAAAGAACTTTCTGTATTCGTTGGATTGATTATCACCAACTGTATCGTAATGGGTAGACTTGAAGCATTTGCTTTGGGAAATAAGCCGTATGATTCAGTGTTGGATGGTTTTGGATCTGCTTTGGGTTATTCTTGGATTATCCTTGCCGTAGCATTCTTTAGAGAATTGCTTGGTTCTGGTGCCGTCTTTGGACTTCCTGTTTACGAATCTATCTCAAGCTTATTCGGTCCTGATTTCAAATTGGCTACTAACGGCCTAATGGTATCTCCTGTGGGTGCATTTATCATCCTCGGATTAATCATTTGGGTACAGCGTACCAAAACGGGTTATGTCGAACACTAAAACCAACTGAAGAAATGGATTTATTTAACTTAGGTATTCGGTCGATCTTTATCGACAATATGATTTTCGCTTACTTCCTTGGGATGTGTTCTTTCTTGGCCGTTTCCAAAAAAGTAAGTACAGCGATTGGTCTTGGTGCAGCAGTAATCTTTGTATTGACTGTGACAGTTCCAGTAAACTGGATGCTGAATGAGTATGTATTGAAAGAAGGTGCTTTGTCATGGGTTAATGCTGGCTTGGCGGATATTGATCTTTCATTCTTGAGATTCATCATGTTCATCGCTATTATCGCTGCTATGGTTCAGTTGGTAGAGATGGTGGTTGAGAAATTTGCTCCAGCACTTTACGGAGCGTTGGGTATCTTTCTCCCTTTGATCGCTGTAAACTGTGCTATTCTCGGTGGGTCACTTTTTATGGCTCAGAGAGATTATACGCTAGCTGAATCTACTGTTTATGGTTTTGGTTCAGGTACTGGTTTCTGCTTAGCGATTGTAGCTTTGGCTGCTATCCGTGAGAAATTGAAATATTCACATGTTCCAAATGGCTTGAAAGGCTTGGGTATTACCATGCTTTTGACCGGTTTGATGGGAATGGCATTTATGTCCTTTATGGGTATTGATTTGTAATCACATTCAGTTCAAGAATATATTTGAAAGCTCTGAGATCGTATCTCAGAGCTTTTGTTTTTAGTGGTAATTGATTTTAATCAATTACCTAGTAACTTTTACCTTGTAAACTTATTATTCAATAAACCTCTCTCCTATGAAAACCCTATTATCATTCTGCTGCTTTTTAGCACTTACATTTTCAGTTTCAGCCCAAAATGGTGACTGGATAGAGCTCTTCAACGGTAAAAACTTGGATGGCTGGAAAATCTCTGAAGATTCTAAATCTTTCCAAGTGGAAGATGGGGTGATTAAAGTCGCAGGGCCGCGTGGGCATGCGTTTTACATGGGAGATGTAGCAAATCATGACTTCAATAATTTCGAAGTGATAGTGGAAGTGAAGACTATGCCTGGAGCTAATTCGGGGATTTTTGTTCATACTCAGTACCAAGAAGATGGCTGGCCAAGTGTTGGCTATGAAATCCAAGTAAATCAAAGCCATACGGACTGGAGAAAAACTGGTAGCGTATATTCTTTCCAAGATGTGAAAGAGGTGTTTGTAAAAGATGAAGAATGGTACACAGAGCATATCATCGTTCAAGGTGATGTGGTCACTGTGAAAATCAACGGAGAAACTGTCAATGTATATGATCAGTCTAAAGATGAAAACCGAAAAGATGGTCTAGGTACTAAAAAAGCAGATCATGGCACTATCGCTCTCCAAGCTCATGATACTAAGTCAGTAATCTATTACAAAAGTGTTAAAGTGAAAATCCTTCCAGATTAATCTGAGAGAAAAATAGACTGAAAAGTATCTTCAAGTATAAATCCTGATTATTATTGAGTAATAATCAGGATTTTCCTTTTACATCCATGGCATTTACATACAAGCGCATCATTTCCTATTTCCTTAGAGGTCTTCTATTTGTCACTCCAGTAGTAGTAACTCTCTATATTATCTATCAAACTATCCTTTTTCTTGATAATCTAATTCCAGTGCCATTACCAGGGATCGGTATTGTCATGGTGTTGGCATTAATCACCTTCGTTGGATATTTAGCTAGTCTGTTCTTTGCCCAACCTATTTTTGAGTGGTTTGAACGAGGCTTGATCAAGATTCCTTTGGTAAATCTGATCTACACTAGTATCAAAGACCTGATGGGTGCTTTTGTGGGAGACAAAAAGAAATTCTCATCCCCTGTGAAAGTACAGCTCAGCGAAACTTTTATTCGATTAGGCTTTATTACTCAGGAGGACATGTCTATCGTAGGTGAGCCTGATATGGTTGCCGTTTATTTCCCGCATAGCTACAACGTCTCTGGAAACGTGTTCTTGGTTCCCAAAGACAAAGTAACGCCGCTACTAGGGGTGAAAAGCTCCGACGTGATGAAATTCATGGTGTCAGGTGGTGTTTCTCCACTAATATAGATTAGGGCTTGTGATACCTCACAAAAGCAATCCATTCACCGTCTGGAGACCAGCTGTGCACGTTGATTGTGCCTTGACCACCGTAGAAGACTGGGGTTAGATCTTTGATCTCTTTGCTCTCTACATCCAGCAGACGTAGCTTAACGTCTTTTCCGAAAGGATGAGATCCTTTTTGATCCTCTAAGTAGGAAATAATCACTGCTGATTTATTGTCTGGAGATGGATGTGGAAACCAATTGTCAAGCGCATCATTGGTGAGTTGTTCGGCTCCAGTTCCGTCAGGCTTCATACGATAAGCATGCATTCTTCCTGTTCGGTTAGAATTGAAATAGATCCATTTACCGTCATAGGAGTATTCTGGACCATCATCTAAGCCTTCAGCATCAGTAAGTCTTTTCTCCGCTCCGCCAACTGTAGGAATGGAGTAAATATCCCACAGACCATTCCGCTCGGCGCAATAAACCAGGGTCTTCCCGTCTGGACTGATTCCATGCCAGTAGCTGGGATGAGCTGGAGTGATTAACTTAGGTTCACCTCCAGCTAGTGGAACGGTATAAATGCGAGAGCCAAAACCTTGATCACTTTTGCTGATCACAAGAAGTTTCCCATCGAAACTCAATCCATGATCATTATTTGCGCGGGAGATTTTATCAGGCAGAATTTGTTCTAGTTTGTTGCCGTCAAAATCTACTTTCTCAAGCTGTCCTCCAGAATTGATCAGTAAGTATTTTCCATCTCGCGACCAATTTGGTGCTTCGAAATGTCTGACTTCTTTCAATATGGTTTTCTGTACTCCAGTCTTTACATTGAGGATTACTAGCTCACTGGAGGTTCCTTCAGGTGCCTGCTGGGCATAAAGCGTCGAAGAAAAGAGTAGAAAGAATAGTGCGAAAATGTTTTTTAGGTTTTGCATGATAGGTTTGATTGTCCTATCAAGATAAGCAACTGTAAATAAACTTATTGCAAAACTTCCACCACCTGTTCATTTCTTTCAATGAAGCGACCAATTTCCCATAGTACTTGATTTTGCTGCTTCATAGAATCTTCAAACCAAGCTTTGTTTTCAGGGTCTACAGCAAGCATTAATCCTCCGCTAGTTTGAGGATCACAAAGTTTTACCAAGTCCATTCCTACCACACCTTTTGTCTTTGCGCTAAAAGCGTTCCAATTTCGGTAAGTGTTGTCGGGGAAAATAAACTGGTTGATGTATTCCTGTACTCCTTCGATCATAGGAAGTTTGAGGAGGTTTATTTCAGCGGATAGACCTGATCCTTCGCACATTTCTATCAAGTGACCTAGTAGGCCAAACCCAGTGACATCAGTCATGGCGTGAACTTCCTCATGATTGCCAATAACTTCTCCAATCGAATTCAATCTGCATGCTGTGTCTATTAAACTCAGATAGTCTTTGTCCGTAATCTTTTGACGCTTCAGTGCTGTCGCCAATACGCCTACCCCAAGTGGCTTAGTCAGGTAAATGATATCTCCAGACTTCGCTCCGTTGTTAGTTTTGATTTTATGAGGGTGGATAATACCATTTACCGATAGCCCAAAAATAGGGTCTTTGGCAGCGATAGAATGTCCTCCGGCTAGCTCGATTCCTGCAGCTTTGCAAATGGTCTTTGCACCTTCCATTACCTTTGCAGCAAGGTCAGGAGAAAGTTTTTCCACAGGCCAGCTTAGTATAGCATTAGCGAAAATTGGCTTTCCGCCCATTGCATAAACATCCGAAAGTGCATTTGCAGCAGCGATCCTCCCAAAATCAAAAGGGTCATCTACGATTGGGGTGAAAAAATCCACCGTATTGATCATTGCCAAATCTTCAGACACCTGATAAACTGCAGCATCATCTTTATGAGAATTTCCAACCAAAAGCTTGGGGTCATTTTGTGAAAAAGAACCGCTTGCCGATAAGATCTGATCAAGGATGGCTGGTGCGATCTTGCAACCACAGCCGGAGCCTTCACTCCATTCAGTCAGTCGTGTTGGTATGTTTTCCATTGAATTTGGTTTTTGCATCGAGTAGTTTTTTGATGGATGAGTCTGGATCGATTCCAGAGAGGTCTAATTGGATTGTTTTACCTTCGGCATGCTTATCTAAGTCAAACGTATAAGCCTTGTCGTAGTAGATCAGCATGTTAGAGATCCAATCCGAATGATTTCCTTCTACGATTGCTACGATTGCCTGTGAAGTTCGTAAACCGCCGAGACGTTTTTTGAGACGTAATACCGCGAGGATTAATTCATCAGTAGGTAAACAAGCATATTCTTCAGCAATCAAATCGATCCGCTCTTGATCAGTTTTTAAAATATCTATTAGCGGTGCAGCCAGCATTTGATGGTAGAATTTATCAGGAAGTATCAATCGACCGATTTTCCGACTTTCATTTTCTATCCAGATTGATTTTGCTGGATTTTGCTTGCGCAAAGCTTCTGCGAATATGTTTTCAAATTGCTCTACAGTAGGTTGAGCGGGTTGCCCGATTGATCCAAAGGAAGATCCTTTGTGATTTGCCAATCCTTCCAAGTCGATGATTTGTTCACCAACTTCCTGAAGTTTTTGTAGCAATCTCGTTTTACCGGTTCCAGTTTTTCCTCCTAACACTAGCAGGTTCCAGTCTTTTCTGACCAAGTCAAAGCTATAGGTCCTGTAAGTCTTGTATCCGCCCTTCAGACGATAAACTTCGAAACCTACCATGGTTAGTAGCCAGGATAGTATTTGGCTTCGCATTCCTCCGCGCCAACAGTAGATAATTACTTTTTTCTGCGGGAATAGCTTTAAAACATCTTTTAGAATTAGGTGAAATCGCGGGCCGACCAATTCGAAACCTTTAATTGTAGCTTCTTCTGATCCTTTTTCTTTATAGAGCGTGCCTACCACCACCCTTTCCGGATTATTCAGAATTGGGATGTTGATGGACCCAGGGATTTGGCTTTGTTCAAATTCTCCTTCACTGCGCGCATCGATCAAAGGGAAATGATCCCGCAAACTCCAAAATTCAGATAAAGAAATTAATTGCTCCGCCATAAAGTTTGAAGATAAAAAAAGCCGCAAGGAATTCCTTGCGGCTCTGAATGTAATATAGTCAACTAATTAAAGTTGAGCATCTAGTTTTTGGGATAAAACAGATTTTGGAACTGCTCCAACCTGCTTGTCCACGATTTCGCCACCTTTGAAGAATAGAAGGGTAGGGATTGATCTGATACCGAAAGCTTGCGCTACACCAGGATTTGCATCCACATCCACTTTACCGATAATGGCTTTGCCGTCATAATCACCAGCTAATTCTTCCACTACGGGACCGATCATTTTACAAGGGCCACACCACTCTGCCCAAAAATCCACAAGGATTGGCTGCTCAGATTTGATGATTTCTTCAAAGTTTGCGTCAGTAATTTCTATTGCTTTTGACATTGTATGTTTGGTTTTTGATTGCTGAGATTTCAAATATATGACCAAAAGCCAATAGCGTATTAATAAGTTCCGAGTGATTAAATTTTTTTGTCTATTCGGAATTGATAAAAACTATGACTAAACCGCTTCGGTTGACCAGCTTGGATCAGAAGAGTTTCAAGTTTAATTAAACCACACGATATACTACCTCAGGGATTTCCTTCAGTTCCTTGATCATTTCTGAACTAGGATTAATAGAAAATCTTTGCGAGAAAAGCTCCAAAGCTATATTTTCCTTGCGATCTATCACATCAAAATACAGCTTGGCATCGCCCTTATATTTCTCCGTTATTGCCTGCAGTTTATCCATCAAATCCATCGTGAGATCATCCAGATCAATATTTACTCGAAGGCCCTTCACCATTTTGCCACGGATCTCATCGAGTAGCGTAATGTTGGCGATTTTGAATTCAAGCTCGTTCTCTGCCCAACGCTTGCCTGCTACCGTTCCACTGATGAACAAAAACCATCCTGGCATAAAGTACTCTTTGAACTTCACGTAGTCATCTCCAAATAGGAAGAAGGTAAAAGCTCCCTGATAATCTTCCAAGGTCAGCGTTCCGAATGGTTTTCCGTTTTTGGTGGTTCGATGTGCAAAAGTCGAAACTGATCCAGCCAATTTGATATCTGTACGATTTCTCAAGCCTTCCAAGTCATTCAAATCAGGCAAAGTAGCATTGGTGAACGATTCTATCTCTAATCTAAACTGATCGAGCGGATGGCCTGAAATGTAAAGTCCAACAACTTCTTTCTCGATATTCAATTGCTGTAACTGCGTGAAAGGCTCCATGGGCGCGATGGTCGGAAGTGGAACCTCCATGTTTCCAGCTCCTCCTCCGAAAAGGCTCACTTGATTGCTGTCTTCTTCTTGCTGTACTTTCTGAGCGTATTTGGTTGCCTTTTCTATTAGGTTCAAATCATTGTCGGCAGCTTCCAAATATTGTCTTCTATGATGTTGTGGAAAGCAATCAAAGCCACCAGCCATAGCCAGAGCTTCCATAGTTTTCTTATTGAGCGCTTTAGAACTTACACGCTTCGCAAACTCAAAAATGTTTTTATAAGGACCATTTTTCTCCCGTTCCTCAATAATCGCATTTACGGCAGCAGAACCTGCGCCTTTGATTGCCGCCATCCCAAATCGGATTTCTCCAGCTGCATTTACGGTAAATCCATTTTTGGATTCGTTCACGTCTGGTCCCAAAACTGGGATTCCAGCTCGCTTACATTCTTCCATGAAAAACGTCACTTGGGTGATGTCGTTCATGTTATTGCTTAGTACAGAAGCAAGATATTCCGCAGGATAATGCGCTTTTAGATAAGCCGTTTGATAGGCAATCCAAGCATAGCAAGTTGAGTGGGATTTGTTAAATGCATAGGATGCAAATGCTTCCCAGTCAGTCCAGATCTTCGAAAGTTTCTTTGCATCATGACCCTTGGCAGAAGCCTGTTCGACGAATTTAGGCTTCATCTTATCCAGAACATCCTTTTGCTTTTTACCCATCGCTTTACGCAAAACATCCGCCTCACCTTTGGTGAATCCTGCGAGTTTCTGCGATAAAAGCATCACTTGCTCTTGGTAAACCGTAATTCCGTAGGTTTCCTCCAAGTATTCCTGCATGTCGTCCAGATCGTATTCGATTGGCTCTGTTCCATGTTTTCTCTTGATAAAAGAAGGAATGTAAGCCAATGGTCCTGGGCGATACAAGGCGTTCATGGCAATCAAATCGGCAAAAACAGTAGGCTTCAGTTCCCGCATGTATTTCTGCATTCCGGCAGATTCATACTGGAAAATACCGACTGTTTCACCTCGTTGGAAAAGCTCGTACGTCTTCACATCATCAATCGGGAAATGATCCGCATCTAGCTCGATACCGTGTCTTTCTTTTACAATTCTGATGGCAGTTTTGATAAGCGTCAGAGTTTTTAGACCCAAAAAGTCCATCTTCAACAGACCAGCTGATTCTACGACTGAGTTATCGAACTGTGTGCAAACCATGTCGGAATCCTTTGCTAATGCAACAGGCACATAATTGGTAATATCAGCAGGAGTGATGATCACACCACAGGCGTGAATTCCAAGGTTTCTAACAGATCCCTCGAGCATGGTTGCTTGATTGATTGTTTTGGCAGATTCATCCTGACCTTTGGAAATTCGGATAAGCTCGTCCGCCTTTGCAATCAATTCGCCCTGACCTTTCAGTTTTTCAGAAAGAGCAGATCTATTTCCAGCCAAGCCAAAAAGTGCTTTCAATTTGATGTCAGGCACCAAATTGGCCAATCTTCCAGCTTCTGCAAGGGGAAGATTCAGCACTCTCGCGGTATCTCGAATGGCAGATTTCGCCGCCATGGTACCATAGGTAATGATCTGGGCTACTTGATTAGAACCGTATTTCTTGATTACATAATCAATGACGCTTTGTCGACCTTCATCGTCAAAGTCAATATCAATATCGGGGAGTGATACTCGATCCGGATTTAGGAATCTCTCAAAAAGCAGATTGTATGCGATTGGATCAATGTTCGTGATACTTGTGCAATAGGCAACAGCAGAACCTGCAGCAGATCCACGACCTGGTCCTACAGAAACTCCCATTCTCCTCGCCTCAACGATGAAATCCTGAACGATCAAGAAGTAACCAGGGTATCCGGTGTTTTGGATAGTGGCGAGTTCAAAGTCTAATCGCTCTTGGATTTCAGGAGTGATTTCTTTGTAACGTTTCTTCGCTCCTTCATAAGTAAGGTGTCTTAGGAAAGCATTTTCTCCGCGTTTCCCGCCATCTACTTCATCTTCGGCATGTTTGAATTCTTCAGGGATTTCAAATGCCGGAAGAAGTACCTCTCTTGCGAGTTTATAGGTCTCAATTTTCTGCGTAATCTCATTAGTACACTCTATGGCTTCTGGCATATCCGCGAAGAGCTTTTTCATCTCATCGGGAGTTTTGATGTAGAATTCATCATTAGGAAAACCGTAGCGAAATTCACGACCACGCTTTCCTATGTACTTTTTCGGCTTGTCGTACAGCTCACCGTCTTTCACACAAAGCAACACGTCGTGTGCTTTAGCATCTGATTTCAGGCTGTAGTAGGAGTTGTTCGCTGCGAAATACTTCACATCGTATTTCTTGGCAAACTCCAGTAGCACTTCATTTACTTTCTCTTCCTCAGGAACTCCGTGACGGTTTAGCTCTATGTAAAAGTCCTCTCCGAATTGCTCCTTGTACCAGACAAAAGCTTCCTCTGCTTGGGTATCACCGACGTTCAAAATAAGGAATGGAATCTCTCCCCACAGTCCGCCAGTCGTAGCGATCAAATCACCTTTGTATTGAACCAAAAGTTCTTTATCAATACGAGGTAAATAATAGAAACCCTCAATATTGGCGTAGGAAGCTAGTTTCGCAAGGTTATGATAACCTGCTTTATTCTTTGCTAAGAGGACGGTTTGGTAGCCATCGTCTTTGCTTGATTTGTTTTTTCGATCCCGACAGAGGTTAAATTCACATCCCAAAATTGGTTTGATTTCTTTAGCTAAAGCTTCCTTCACGAAGTGAAAAGCGCCCATCATATTGCCATGATCAGTCATCGCAATAGCAGGCATCCCCAATTCTTTTGCGCGAGCAATCATAGCTGGAATCTCACAAGTAGCCTGGAGTACAGAGTACTGGCTATGAACGTGTAAGTGTGTGAAAGGAACGTCTTTAAGGTCAGATATGTCTGCTTTACCAGCTTGCTTCAGTACATCTTTTGCTGCGGATTTCTGCGTGTCTTTTGCTTGCGCAAAGTTGGCTTCTTCCAGCTCTGGAGCTTCATAGATTACTTCTTGAATTGTGATTCCATCTACGGGAGCTTGCACTCCTTGCGTGATCAGTCCAAAGAAACAGCGAGCCGTAGCGTCCACATCATAGGCAGCATCATGGGCATCGCCGAAGCCTTTTCCGAAAAGTTTTTGGTGAAGCTCAGTAAGTGTTGGCCATTTGAATTTGCCTCCTCGACCACCAGGAAGTGCACAGAAATCTGTGGAAATGTCCTTGGTGTCCAGCTGCTTTGCCGTCAATGGCATCGTCGCTTCCGCTCGGTAATATTCCGAACCGGTTACATTGACATCAAACTCCACATTATGACCCACCAGATAAGTAGCTTTCTGGACATCTCCTTCGAATATGCCGAGGATTTGCTTTAGGTCATGACCTTCGGCTAAGGCACGCTTGGTAGAAATCCCGTGAACTTTCTCAGCATTGTATGGAATGGTAAATCCTTCTGGCCGGATGATGTAATTATGATTGGAAATCAGATTTCCCTTAGAATCATGCAGTTGCCATGCGAGTTGTACTAGCCTAGGCCAGTTGTCCACATCAGACATGGGAGCATTGTAATCGCGGGGAAGGCCGGTGGTCTCGGTATCAAAAATTAAATACATACAGCTTGGGGAATTGAGACTTCAAATTACCGCTAATCTCCGAAAGGAGACAAGTGATGCGGAGGTAATTGTCGGGGATTTTTACCGATCAAGTAAAAGTGCCTTAAGGGATAGACTTTTAATCTTTGAGGAAATAGAATTAATACCTAATAGGAATTGAAAACTTGCTGATTTCAACAAAAGACTTTAGGTGCAATTAAGAATAGCGCTTTACGTATTGTGTTATTAACCTATCAAAGCGCCAGTTCCTCATCTGGATTCCAGAATACTTTATCAAAGTTCTGAACTTTGTCTTTTTCAATTTTTACTCCTTCTTTTTCCAAGAGTTCCTGCATCTCAGTGGAAGTGGAGAAATGACCTTTCCCTGTCAATAATCCTTGGCTATTTACAACCCGATGAGCGGGAACATCCGTCATGGTATGTGCCGCGTTCATCGCATAGCCCACCATTCTGGCACCGCTTTTTATTCCCAAATAATGAGCAATCGCACCGTAATTGGTCACTCTTCCGCTTGGGATTAATCGGACGACTTGATACACCAGATCGAAGTAATTAGGCTTTTCGGGTTTCATTTGACCAGTTGATAAGTTCTTGATTGATTACTTTCCTCACGTTGACTTCAGTAGCCTTTTCGCCTGACTTAATTGGAAATTGATAGCGGACAATAATGCTTTCCGGCTTTCTCTCGATCACATTCAATTGGGCTCCCTCTATGTAGATAAGCTCTGAAAATTCAGATAAAGAGTTATTGAGCTGAGTTTCTAGTTCATGCAATTGAAGTTTTGAATAGAAAGGTAGTTCCGAATCAAAGATCATCTGATGAGAATTATTCTTGGAGTAGTTCACCACTTCAGAAGTAAGAGCAAGCGTGTTGGGAACGATTATAATCTCACCTGTTTCACTTTTCAGCACCATATTGATCAGCGTGATATCTCTAATAAAACCTACATTTTTTCCAATCAGAATCTTATCCCCGATCTCTAACTGATCCGAAAACATAATGATCAAGCCATTCACAATATTTGTGATGTACTCTTTGGTAAGCAAAGCAATTGCTGCAGCTACTATGGTGATGCTGGTAAGGAATTTTAATGGTTCGACACCGAAAAGCAACATGAAAGTCACCAAAATGACGATCATATTTAGCAAAGTAGCTAGGCGATCAATACCAATCACGAAGTTGGGTTGCACTCGAGATTCCTCCGTCCTTTTGAGATAAAACTGAAGCGTAATGATCCTGGCCAGGGAGATGATAAGATTGCCACTAAGAAGGAAAATCAAGGCACGAACCACATTGGCTAATATTACATAGCGTTCAAAAAAAGGTGTGAGCCAGGTGTTTGATTCAAAACCTACGATCAGAATTATCAGTAAACAAAGCTTAAAAAGGAAGTTCCTTCTACGCTTGTTTTCCTGACTCTTGATGATGCTTTTGAGTTGATTCATGTCGTTTTTGAAAAATTAAGCCTAATTTTAACAAATATCAGAAAGAATTTCGGAGTAGTATGGGCAGAAATATCATTATCACAGGCGCAGGAGGAAATTTGGGTTCAGCAGTTGTTGAGAAGTTCAAGCGTGAAGGTTATCACATTATAGCTCTTCTTCATCCTGGAAAGAACATTGAGGTAGAAGAGGCTGATGACTCGTATGAAGTGGATGTGACTGATGAAAAAGCAGTTGGTGAATTTATCAAAGAATACCACTTGCAATATGGAGATGTAGATGCCTTGGCTTTCTTAGTCGGCGGATTTGCCATGGGCGGGATAGCCGATACAAGTCAAGCTGATCTGGAGAAAATGTTCACATTGAATTTTTTCTCAGCATTCCACTTAGTAAAAGGCTTTTTGCCTGTTATGAAAAAGCAAGGCAAAGGGACTTTCCTTTTTGTAGGTGCTAGACCTGCTTTGCAAATAGAAGATGCCAGTGAAACGTTGGCCTATTCTTTGAGTAAAAAATTGGTCATTTCACTTGCGGAAATAGTGGGAGAAGAAACCAAGAATACCCCTATTAGATCACATGTATTTGTGCCAAGTATTATAGACACTCCTCCAAACCGAGAATCTATGCCAGATGCTGATTTCAGCAAATGGGTTCGTGCGGATGAGATTGCTGAAGCAATGCATTATGCTGTCAATACCCATGCACTTCGAAATATGACATTCAAACTTTATGGTGAAGTTTAAGTTATAAGTTAATCTTATGAAAATGAAGTCTCTTTTTCTGTCGTTACTAGCCTTGATGTTGGCAATTCCAGCTTTTTCTCAGACTGAAGAAGAAGCGGTGAAAGCTGTAATCGAATCTCTTTTTGACGGAATGAGAGCTAAAGATGCAGGTCAGATTGCTGCTGTTTTCTCAGAGAATGCTATCATGCAGACTATCGAAACCACTGGTGAAGCTGGAGAGGTAAAAGCAGGTTCAGTTGCTGATTTCGTCAAGGGAATAGGTAATCTTCCTGTGGAAGCAAAGCTTGACGAGAGAATTACCGACTACAAAATCAATATTGATGGGCCAATGGCTACAGCCTGGACGCCCTATGAGTTCTATTTTAATGACCAATTCAGCCATTGCGGCGTGAATTCCTTTCAATTAGTAAAAATGGCCGAAGGCTGGAAAATTGTTTACATCATCGATACTCGCCGAAAAGACGGCTGCTCTTGATAATTTATGAATACGTTTAAAGAAAAAATTTACCAGACTGCGATCGCGCAGGTAAAAGAGAAAATCAATCTATTGAAGACCGAACGAAAGGCGATCAATGATGGGATTTTAGAGGATACTAAAAGCAGTGCCGGAGATAAGTTTGAGACAGGCAGAGAAACGATGTCTCGTGATCTCATGACAGTGGAGAATCAACTCAAGCAAGCGAATTTTGAATTTGATGAACTGTGTAGATTTCAGGCTATCAAGGAACCGTCTCCCACTGTTCAGGAAGGTAGCTTGGTTCAAGTTGGAGCAGATAAATATTTGATATCAATCAGCTTGGGACAAGTAACTGTAGATGGTCAAAATCTATTTATGCTAAGCAAAAATTCTCCTCTTGGCGAAATTTTGGTGGGGCATAAAAAAGATGATCAAATAGATTTCCGAGGAAAATCTATTACGATTACAGAATTACAATAACCACTACTTAATTTTTCTTCGGGACAAAACTCATCAACTCGGTGGTACCATCGAGTAGGATGAGTTTGTCTTTTCCTACTTTCAGTTCCCCGACTTTGCTCAAAGTAGAAATGAAATCCTGTTCTCCTGAACCAGGGCACATCTTTTTTGTCATTGCTCCTGGGTCAAGCTGAATTCCTGTGCCCTCCAGCAAGAAATTGCCCGAGAAATTATTGCAGCCAGAGAATCCTGCGAGTTTACCTCCGTCCAGAAAACTTAGAGAAGGGATGCCTCCAACGAATTGATTCATATCAAGTCCATGTCCCATAATTGAGGAAAGGGCCCAGCTATTTCCAGTCAATAGGTTCAGGGGATTTATTGACTTTGAGCTTCCGCAGCTAACGAAAAGCAAAAGTATTAATGCAGCTGATAGGGTTTTCAGAACTCTCATTAGTTTAAGTGTTTAGATGCTTACCTAATTTAAGGGATTTGATTCCAAATTCAATTTTGTCTTTTGAGGAGATGGACAATGATTATACTCAATTCTCAGTTTTTGGTGAAATTGTTGAGGTATTTCTAACAGAGTTTCGGTTTTTTTCAAAAAACTCTAATGGATTGTTTGGCTAATAGAAATTTTGGCAGTAAGATTGTCCTGTCAATTGTCCAGTTATGGTATTTGCAGTAAAAATCTCGTCCGACCTAAATGTACTTCCAGCAATGGAAGCGAGAGCCTGCACCATTTTTTCTATGACGACATGGATGGGTACCACGATTACGGGTTGATCCCGTCGCAATTCATAAAGTACCCGCCCCCGTGGCCTTTTAATAGGCCTATATTAATTTCCCAGTAATTAATTCTCAGTAATAGTTTATGAAAATCATCAAGTTCGGTGGCTCATCCGTAGCGAACCCAGAAAATATACAGCGAGTTTTCTCCATAATTAAGAATAAACTCAAAGAGCATGAAGTAGCGATTGTTTTTTCGGCTTTTGGTGGAGTCACGGAGAGTTTGTTGAAGATTGCTCAGCTAGCTAGAGAAGGGGATGAGACGTATCGTGAAGTGCTTCAAACTCTTGAAGAAAAGCACTTGACAATCGTACGTCAACTGATTTCAGTGCAGAGCCAGTCAACTGTGATGACTTTCGTGAAAGTTAGATTCAAAGAACTTGAAGACCTTTTTCATGGTATCTACCTGATCAAGGAAAATTCTCCCCGCACGCTTGATTATGTGGCGAGTTTCGGAGAAAGACTGGCGGCATTTATCCTCGCTGAGTCTATGCAGGGACATGGTTTCAAAACTCAGTTTCTCGATGCCCGTGAGGTGATTCGTACTAATGATCGATTTGGTCAGGCCAAAGTTGATTTCGAAGTTACTAATACAGCTATCAAAAATTATTTTGCGAAGCATGATGGGATCAAAGTGATCACAGGATTCATTGCTTCTACTGCCAAAGGAGAGACTACCACGCTTGGAAGATCTGGATCAGATTATACTGCGGCTATTTTTGCGGCAGCTTTGGATGCAGAAAATCTTGAAATCTGGACAGATGTTTCTGGTGTACTAACTTCAGATCCAAAGTTGGTTTATACTGCTTTCACTATTCCTCAGTTGAGCTACAACGAGGCGATGGAGCTTTCGCATTTCGGGGCAAAAGTAATTTTCCCAGCCACCATGCAACCTGCGATGCGCAAAAGCATCCCGATTTATATTAAAAACACTTTTGAACCAGAAAACCCAGGAACACTTATCAATGGAGAAGTAAGTCCTGGAGCTTTGATCAAAGGAATTAGCTCTATTCAAAATGTTTCGATTGTCACTGTGCAAGGAGCAGGAATGCTGGATTCTGTAGTTGGTACAAGTCGTGTATTCAAAGCATTGGCAGAAGCAAGAGTTAATATTCTATTGATTTCTCAGGCTTCTTCAGAGCACAGCCTTTGCTTGGCGATCAAAACTCATGAGTCTTATCTGGCTAAGGAGGCAGTGGAAAAGGAGTTTTTCTACGAAATCAAGTCTGGTGAAATGGACGAAGTAATCTTGTTGCATGACTTGGCTACTGTAGCTGTAGTAGGTGAAAATATGAAGCATAACCCAGGAGCTTCAGGACGAATGTTTCGTGCATTGGGAAGAAATAACATTAACGTAGGTGCTATTGCGCAAGGAAGCTCGGAATTAAATATTTCAGCGGTTATTCCTCAGCCAGACCTGCAGAAAGCTCTGAATGCGCTTCATGAGGCATTTTTCCTTTCAGAAAACAAAGTGCTTCACGTGTTCTTAGTGGGAGTTGGTTTGATTGGGCAGGCATTGATTAAAATGATTACCAATCAGCAGCAGAAATTGCGTGGAGAAAATGAGCTGGACATCCAGATTCACGGAATGGCAAATAGCCGATACATGGCTTTCCATGAGGATGGCTTTGACCTATCCAATCCATATGAACTGACCGAGTCGGACACCAAAACTGACCTCAGCAAATTCATCAAAACTATGGAAGAGATGAATTTCTCCAATTCTGTATTTGTGGATTGTACTGCAAGTCAGGATGTGGCAGAATTGTACACTAAAATTCTAGAAGCGAAGGTTGCGATTGTTACGCCTAATAAAAAAGCCAATTCAGGCTCTATGGAGCAGTATAGAGCATTGAAGAAGTTGGCTAAAAAACGTGGAGTGAAATTCCTTTACGAAACCAATGTGGCGGCAGGTCTTCCGGTGATCAATACCTTACAAGATTTGATGCTAAGTGGAGACAAAGTAATCCGTATAGAAGCGGTACTTTCTGGCTCTATGAATTATATTTTCTCCGAATTAGAAAAAGGAGATCCTTTCTCAGAGGTCGTGAAAAAAGCTAAGGAATTGGGCTTTACCGAACCAGATCCAAGAGATGATTTGAGTGGCATGGATGTGGCGAGAAAAATTCTGATTTTGGGTCGTGAGGCTGAGCAAGATTTGGAATTTGATTCTATAGAGATCCAAAGCATGGTTCCTGAGGATTGCCAGAATTTAGGTTCGGTTCCTGAGTTTTTTGAAGTGCTGAGAACTCACGATATAGACTTTGCTGAAATGCTGAAAACTGCTGAAGCTAAAGGCGAGAAATTACGCTTCATGGCGACGTTGGAGAATGGTAAAGCTAAAGTTGGCTTGAATTCACTTCCTCTTGCACATCCATTCAGTGGTTTGGGAGGTAGTGATAACATGATTCTTCTGACTACGGAAAGATATCGTGATAGACCTATGATCATCAGAGGTCCTGGTGCTGGTGCAGATGTGACTGCAGCAGGTGTATTTGCAGATGTGATTCGTATCGGTAACTACACTAGAGAATAATGTTGAGCTCTGTCAAAGCTTATGCCCCGGCAACTGTCGCGAATGTGTCCTGTGGATTTGATATCCTTGGATTCGCGATTGATGCAATGGGCGATACTGTAGAGCTGGTTCTGAAAGATGAGCCTGGATTAGTTGTCGTTTCTATAGAAGGAGACGGCGGGAAACTTCCTCTTGAAGCTGAGAAAAATACCTGTGCTGTTGCCATTCAGGCCATGCTGGATGAATTAGATTCCAACGTTGGGATGAATATTTACCTGACCAAAGGTCTTCCTTTGGGTTCGGGAATGGGTTCAAGTGCAGCAAGTGCTGTTGCGGCATTAGCTGCCGCAAACAGACTTTTGGGCGATCCATTTGAGAAAAAAGATTTGTTGCCTTTTGCGATAGCTGCTGAGAAAGTAGCTTGTGGAGCTGGTCATGCAGACAATGTAGCCCCAAGTTTACTGGGAGGCTTTGTTTTGGTAAGAGACTATCATCCCTTGGATGTAATCAAACTTCCGGTACCTAATGGTCTTTATTGCACGTTATTACACCCTCATTATGAGTTGAAAACGGCAGATTCTAGGTCGGTTCTGAGAGATCAGATTCCAATGAAGCATGCGACAATTCAGTCAGGAAATGTAGCTGGCTTGATAGCTGGGCTTTATGAAAGTGATTTTGAGTTGATTTCCAGATCGCTTCGGGATGTGATTGCGGAGCCTTATCGCGCTGTTTTGCTTCCAGGGTTTTACGAAGTAAGAGAAGCTTTAAAGGCGGCCGGCGCATTAGGAATGGGGATTTCTGGTTCAGGTCCCACGCTTTTCGCCCTTTCTCGAGGGAAAGAAATAGCTGAAGCTGTGGGCGAAGCAGGCAAAGAAATGTTTTCAAAAATTGGTTTGGGGGTGGATGTGTATTTCTCTGAAATCAATACGCGAGGCGCTTACGTCATCGAAGAAAAATAAGCTTATGAAGTTTTATAGCACAAATAATCCTGGCCATCAGGTAGATCTTGCCGAGGCAGTGATCAAAGGCTTAGCCCCAGATCAAGGGCTTTATATGCCAGAGGAAATTCCTGTTTTATCCAAGGAGCTTTTGGATAAGTTTCCAGAGATGACTTTTCAGGAAATAGGATATGAAGTAATTGGAGCCTTATTTTCCACTGCTCTGAGTCAAGAGCAAATTAAAGAACTGGTAGACCATACGCTGACTTTCGATGCGCCACTGGTAAAGGTGGAAGAGGATGTCTACAGCTTGGAGCTTTTTCATGGACCAACCTTGGCATTCAAGGATTTTGGGGCACGTTTTTGTTCTAAATTGATGAGTATGCTGATGGAGAAATCCGATCGTAAAGTTCGTGTGCTAGTAGCGACTTCTGGTGATACCGGAAGTGCGGTGGCGAATGGCTTTTTAGGTGTAGATGGTGTGGAAGTGATTATACTTTTCCCTAAAGGGAAAGTAAGTGAGCTACAGGAAAAGCAGTTCACAACCTTGGGTCAAAACATCACTTCGCTTGAAGTAGATGGTGTTTTTGACGATTGCCAGCGTATGGTGAAAGAAGCATTTTTGGACGTCGAGCTGAATGAAAAGCTATTGCTTACCTCAGCCAATTCCATCAATGTTGCTCGTTGGATGCCTCAGTGTCTATATTATTTCTACGCTTTTTCAAGACTTCCTAAAAATGATAAAAAGGCAGCTTTCGCAGTGCCGTCAGGGAATTTTGGAAACATAGCTGCCGGTATTTTAGCTCAAAAAATGGGCTTACCAATAGCTCATTTTGTTGCTGCGACGAATGTCAACAAGATCGTGCCTGATTACCTGCAAGGTGGATTGTTTGCTGCCAAGCCTTCCATTGCTACTATAAGCAATAGCATGGATGTGGGAAACCCAAGCAATTTCCCGAGACTTCTAGCGCTGTATGATAATGATGACCAAGAGTTGAAATCTCAGGTTTCCGGCTGTTTTTATTCAGACGAAGAAACAGTGAAAGCGATGCAGTCCGTGAAGGAGAAAGGCTATACCATGGATCCGCACGGGGCTGTTGGGTATTTGGGATTGAAAGATTTTATGGCCAAGAATCCTGACTATCAAGGAGTGTTTTTGGAGACTGCACATCCCGGGAAATTCAGAGAAACTGTAGAGAAGGCGCTGGATTTAACCTTGACTTTGCCAGAGAGATTAGCGGCTTTTATGGATGGCAAGAAAAAAGTGGAGGCTTTGGGAAATGACTTTGAAGAGTTTAAGGCGTATTTGAAGTCGCTTTAAAATTTGTATAGAGAATTTATTCATCTTTTTATATGCTCGATCTTACCGTGTAAAACTCCAAGTTGATAGTTTCATTTGATACTATCACGGGTATTTAACTTAAGGTTAACTAGGATATGTTTTGGATGATTGGGAATGAGAATAAATGATTCTCCTTCTGCATATTTTCATTGAGAAAGAGTAAAAGCGGCTTATTTGCTGATAAACACTAGCAATTTCGGTACTTCCGTCACCGGTCTTCCAGCCCGTATGTCAAGGCGATTTTGATCACTGACCTATCTGCACATAAATACTGAAATAAACCTACTTCTTCCTTTCAATCGTATAGCTCACCAATCCTTCCAGGGAAGTTTTGTAGTCTGATTCAGGGAAAGTTTTTAGGATATCTAGCGCTTCCATGTAATATCTGTCCATGATAGTTTTAGCATATTCGAGTCCACCACTTTTCTTCACAAAGCTGATCACTTGATTTACAGCTTTTTTATCTTCGCTTCGATTACGGATCAAGTGAATAATTTTCTTTTTCTCTAGCCAATCAGCTTTTTGCAAAGCAAAAATAAGAGGAAGTGTCATCTTCTTCTCTTTGATGTCAATGCCAACAGGTTTGCCGATTTCATCTTCGCCATAATCAAAAAGATCGTCTTTGATCTGGAAAGCCATACCTACTTTCTCTCCAAATTCTCTCATTTTTGAAATTATTTCTTCACTGCTTTCTGTACTAGATGCACCTACAGCACAGCAGGAAGCTAATAAACTGGCAGTTTTTTGTCGAATGATATCGTAATAAACTTCTTCCGTGATGTCGAGTTTTCTTGCTTTGGCGATTTGGAGCAGTTCGCCCTCAGACATCTCTTTTACAGCATTAGAGACGATTTTCAGTAGTTTAAAGTCGCCGTTATCCACACTTAGAAGCAAGCCACGGGATAGAAGGTAATCACCAACGAGTACAGCGATTTTATTCTTCCAAAGTGCATTTATCGAGAAAAACCCTCGACGGTAGTTGGCATCATCGACTACGTCATCATGAACGAGCGTAGCTGTGTGTAGCAATTCTATAAGTGCGGCGCCTCTGTGCGTTGAATCATTGATACTGCCGCAAACACCTGCTGTCAAGAAAACAAACATGGGGCGCATCTGCTTGCCTTTGCGCTTGACAATGTAATTAGTAATGTGGTCGAGAAGCTTGACCTTACTTTTCATAGAGTCTCGAAATTTTAGTTCAAATTGAACCATCTCGTTTTCTATGGGAACTTGTATTTTTTTAAGGTCTGGTTTCATCCGGTCTTTGATGCTGTAAAAATAATACCCTTTCTCTCATGGACAAGGGATTGAGAGCCTAGGTGTAGCAATCAATTGAAAATGACGTTGATTTTAAGGAATTATGTATTTTGTACCATAGAATTTGAATTCATAACCCAAGAAACTATGAAAAATATTAAGATTGAAATCAAATGGGCATTGATCTTTGTATTCATGATGTTAGCCTGGATGGTTTTGGAAAAATCTTTAGGTTGGCATGATGAGAAAATAGCAGATCACGCCACGATGACCAACTTGGTGGCCATTCCTTCCATTGCTATTTATATTTTTGCGCTACTTGACAAAAGAAAGAATTTCTATCACGGCGTGATGAGTTATAAACAAGGTTTTGTCACTGGTTTAATTATCTCTGTTATTGTGGCTATGCTTAGTCCGCTTTCACAATACATTACCACTGAATTTATTACTCCGGAGTACTTTCCTAATATTATAAAGTACGCAGTAAGTTCTGGGAATATGACTCAAGAAGCAGCAGAAGAATATTTCAATTTGAAGAGCTATATGCTCCAATCCATGATAGGTGCACTTGTGATGGGAATATTTACTTCTGCAATTGTAGCGATTTTTGTGAAGTCCAAGTCGTAAAGATGATCCATTCTTCACGTTGATCATTCACGGAAGAAGGGGCTTTTTCACTATCTTTGATCAGATTTTTAATAAAAACCAACCAGTTGGAGGAGAAATACATCAAGCATAAGTACGAGCCGATACACCCGAGCAAAGATGAATGGCCAGTGGTGAAGCTGGCAAGAGAACGTAAGGAGTTTGTGAAAAAAGTGGCGGATCTATCTGAAGATCGGATTCTCAAACTAACAGGCAATAATCCTGACATTCTCAAAGAAGAGTTGGAAACGACACTGTATCGTGAAAAGCTCCGTATCAAGCAGAATCCTTGGGTGGTTGATCCAGATGACGATGGGTCATTTTGGAGTGGGGTGAAATCATCTTTGGTTCAGATCAGCACTGAAGCTGGAAGGAATAAAGTCAAAAAGTTTCAAGAATATAAGTCAGTTTTGAATAGCATTACTGCTCGCTATGCCGAGGAGATTGCAAGTAATTTCAAGGCTACGCATTACAAATTCACGAGATCTGTAGTTACCTATGGCTTTTCGCGTTTGCTGAATGCAGCGAGAGTGAAGGGCTTTAAATCTATTTTCAGTAATCAATACACACTTCAGGATAAAATCCAGATTACTGGCGAAACAGATCAGTTGCGTGATCTGGCGACTAAAGGTACGGTCGTGATGGTTCCAACTCACTTTAGTAATCTCGATAGCATTTTGATTGGTTGGGTGATATCTGTATTGGGGTTGCCTCCATTTATATACGGAGCTGGATTGAATCTCTTCAATATTTCCATTTTCGCTTACTTTATGAATTCACTTGGTGCATACAAAGTGGATAGAAGAAAGAAAAACCTGATGTACTTGGAAACGCTGAAGACCTATTCCAAAGAAGCAATTCAATTTGGCTGTCATTCGTTGTTTTTTCCAGGGGGGACTAGGTCCAGAAGCGGAATGATCGAATCGAAGCTGAAACTGGGTTTGTTGAGTACTGCTATAGAGGCTCAGCGGGCAAATTTTGAAAATGGGCTGGATGATATTTCGGGTAAGATTTTTATCGTTCCCGTGACAATCAATTATCATTTTGTGCTAGAAGCACCCAGTTTGATTCGTGATCATTTAAGCATCACTGGACAAGAAAGATATTACAAGGAGAATGATGAGTTTTCTAATTCATACAAGATCTCTAAGTTCCTAATCAAGTTCTTTACTAAAGGATCTGATATCTCAGTGTCTGTAGGTAAAGCAATGGATGTGCTTGGGAATTATGTAGATGTGGATGGGAGAAGTTTGGACAAGCACGGCCGAGTGATTAATACAAGGGATTATTTTATCTCTGACGGGAAAGTATCTGTGGATAATCAGCGGGAGGAAGAATACACAAATATGCTTGGCAAGCGCATAGTGGAAGAATTCCATAAAATCAACCGGGTATTTAATTCTCATTTGGTTGCTTTCGTGGCTTTTGAGATGATCAAAAAGCAGAACAGAAAGCTGGATTTGTTTGACTTGCTAAGATTGCCGGAAGAAGAAATCTCTATTCCCTACGGGGAGTTTAAGGCCAGTTGTCACCTTGTATTAGATAAAATCAATGAATTGAAGTCTCAAGGACTTATCAATACTGCCCCTCATCTTTCTCTTGATATGGATGAAATCATCAAGCGGGGCATGGAGAACGTAGGTATGTACCATGCAAAGCGACCAATAATCCAAGATAAAAATGGAGATATCGGTACTGACGACATGAGTCTACTTTATTTTTATCATAACAGATTAACAGGATATGGACTCGAAAAACTCTACTAAACCAAAGTACATCGGTGTAATCGGAGTGGGGAGCTTTGGCGCGGCCATAGCGAATATTCTGGCTGCCAAAAGTCCCGTGATGGTCTATGCACGAAAGCAGGAAGTGGTAGATGAGATAAATGCTTCGCATTCTGCACAAGGGAAAAAGCTAAGTGAAAATATAATTGCTTCGAATGATCCTGAGCAACTTTGTAAAAGTTGCGATGTGCTCTTTTTCATGGTTCCTTCCTCTGGATTTCAGAATGTGGTGCGGACTTTTTCACCTTTTCTATTTCCTTATCATTTGATTATTCATGGTACAAAAGGACTTTGCCTGAACCTCAAAGATGGGGAAACGCTGGAAACAGTCAAGAAAATTAGGAGAAGTCAAATCTTGACGATGAGTGAGGTGATACTTCAGGAAACGGTTGCGGTTCGAGTGGGATGCTTGGCTGGACCAAATCTTTCCAAAGAACTTGCCCAAGGTCAGCCGGCCGCTACAGTGATTGCCAGTAAATACAATGAGGTGATCTTGGAAGGACAGAGTCTCTTGAGATCTGAGAAATTTCAGGTTTATGGAAACTCAGATATTATAGGTGTAGAGATCAGTGGAGTTTTGAAAAATATTATTGCCATCGCCTCAGGAGCACTTGCAGGATTGGGATTAGGAGAAAATGCAAAAGGTCTTCTGATCAGCCGAGGAATGGTGGAGATGATCCACTTGGGCAATGCGCTTGGGGGAAGTATCAAATCTGTTATGGGTTTGGCAGGAATAGGAGATTTGGTAGCTACTTGTAACTCAGTTCACTCCAGGAATTTCACTGTAGGTTTTCGACTTGCCAAAGGAGAATCTCTAGATGCCATACTTGCTGATATGGATGAAGTGGCAGAGGGAATTAATACAGTTCGTATTATCAAAGCATTTTTGGAGACAGCAGATCTTCGTGCGCCTATTACAGAGAATCTTTATCGAGTTCTTTTTGAAGATTTGGAAATCGAAGATGCACTTCAGTTTCTAATGAAGTATCCATTTAATGTGGATGTGGATTTCGTGTAGACTATTGACCACTATGGACGTGGAAATAATTCGAAGCATTACTACATGCTAAATATTAAGAGCTCAGATTTTCATGAATGTTCCTAAGGTTTATAAAAAGCAAAAGCCACTTTTGAGTAATCAAAAGTGGCTTTTCAAATGTATTTTACTTAGTGTTTTATCTGATTGGAATCAATTTCACCATTAAGCCAGTGCCTTCGGTGATCGCATAGATATAACCATCTGGGCTTTGAGAAACCTGACGAACACGTCCGATATCCTGTAGCATTATTTCTTGAGATAAAGCCTTAGATCCATCCATGTCTACACGGTTGATGTGCATTTTCTTCAAAGCTCCAATAAGTATATCGCCTTTCCAAGCAGGATACCTGTCTGAAGTAATCATCGTCATACCAGCAGTAGCAATAGAAGGAACATAATAAGTTAAAGGTTGCTCCATTCCTTCTTTTTCCTGGATGTCAGAAACTGGTTTGTCGTCATACCCAATTCCCCAAGTTATTACTGGCCAGCCATAGTTTTTGCCTTTTTCTAGCAAATTCAATTCATCGCCACCTTGTGGGCCATGTTCTGATTCATACAGTTTATTGTTTTCCTTGTCGAAATACAAGCCTTGAGGATTTCTGTTACCATAAGTCCAGATCGAAGCAACCGCTCCTTCAGTATCTACAAATGGATTGTCAGTAGGGATTCTTCCATCATCATGAATACGGTGGATTTTACCATGAGAGTTAGTTAAATCCTGTGCATTTGTAGGTGTATTTCCACGCTCTCCACTGGAATAGTAAAGATATCCGTCATTGTCAAATACAATTCTGCTACCGTAATGTTGATTGCTTTTCCAAGCTGGAAGAGATTGGATAAGTTCTTCTTGATTGACGGCATTACCGCCCTCTAATTTGAACCTCATGATGGTCGTAGAAGAAGCACTGTCTGGCATTAGTTTTCCGTAGGAAATATAAATCCATCCGTTCTCATCAAATTTAGGATGAGCTGTAATGTCCAACAGACCTGACTGGCCTTTTGTGTAAAAATCTGGAAGTCCTTGTATTTTCTCTCCAGTGAACTTATCGTCTTTGAAAATAAGGATTTCTCCTTTTTTCTCAGTAACCAACATTCTTCCGTCAGAAAGCCATGTCATTCCCCAAGGATTTTCAAATTCTGTGTAAAGCGTGTCGACGTTGATTAACATCTTCTCAGTTTGCACAGCATAAGTCTCATCGATAGGTTCAACGGCAACTTCTGCTTCTTTTGGTGAGCAGGAAATCCAAGTGGAAGCTCCTGCTACGAACAGCGCAATAGGTAGGTAACGTTTGATATTTTTCATAGTATGTTAAAATCTTGACACAAGATAAAACACATCTTTCGATTCTTAAATCTTTTTACACGAGCTACTTAAAGAAGAGGGGCTTTGGCCAAAGAAGAAATCATAGATTCTGCTTCTATTACCATCTCAGACGAGCCAATTAGTAAAGGAGTCCTTTGATGAAGTGTAGTGGGCTGGATTTCCAGTATTCTTTGGGTTCCATCTGTGGCCATTGCTCCCGCTTGCTCGGCGATAAGTGCCAAAGCATTAGCTTCATACAACAGTCGTAATTTTCCGGAAGGGTTCTTTTTTGTAGCTGGATAGAGATAGATTCCACCCTTGAGCAGGTTTCTGTGAAAGTCAGCGACTAGCGAGCCTATGTACCTTGCAGAGTATCGCCTATCCTTGCACTGATCTATGTAAGCTAAAATACCATCTTCCCACTCTCTTTGAGTCCCTTCATTTACTGAGTAAATTTCTCCATTTTTTGGAGCTTGGATATTAGGGTGAGAAAGGAAAAACTCACCAAGTGACTGCTCATAAGTAAAACCATTAACTCCACATCCAGTGGTGTAAACCAACATAGTAGACGAACCATAAAGCACATAACCAGCGGCTACCTGTTCAGTTCCTGCCTGCATTATATCTTCCAGTTGGATTGGGCTGCCAGTTGGCGTCTTTCTTCTATAAATAGAGAAAATCGTTCCTATACTGATGTTTACATCAATATTTGAGCTGCCATCCAGTGGATCTATTGCCACGACATACTTGCCCGAGGTATTTTGCAAATCAATTACAGCATCCTCTTCTTCGGAAACTATGGCACAAACTTCGCCACCTTTACTCAAGGCGCGCATAAATCTGATGTTTGCTATGACATCTAGTTTCTGTTGCTCTTCGCCTTGTACATTGACTTGGCCAAAAGCCCCGCCAATATTGGACAGTCCTGCCCGAGTAGTTTCGCGATTTACTATCTTGGCGGCAAGTGCAATGTCGCGTAGAAGTTGAGAGAGTTCACCCGAAGCAAAAGGAAAGTCGCTTTGTTTGAGTTTGATGAATCTGTCTAGCGTAGTACCGACAGAGTAGGCTAGACCGCTTTGGTCAGGCTGGTAAGGAATAATTTTCATGTATTGGAATAGTTCAATTGGTAGTTGAATACTTTGGAAAAATAGGTAAATATTTTCATGACAAAAACTCAAATTTATAAATTTGGAGGAGCTTCGGTTAAAGATGCGTCCGCAGTCCAAAACTTAGCTGATATTCTCCGTAATCGATTGCGGAATAATTTTGTGATAGTAGTTTCCGCTATGGGTAAAACCACTAATCAGTTGGAAAATATTCTTACTCTCAAATTGGAAAATCTGGATTATTCTAAGAATAGTTCAATTTTGAAAAGCTATCACTTAGATATTTGCAGTGAGCTTTTCCCTGATGGTCATGTAATTTTCCCCAAAATCGAGAACTACTTCATCCTGCTCCATCATGAACTTAATAAACCCATCAGCAAGGATAATTACGATGAGTACTATGATCGAGTCATTGGTTTTGGAGAACTGCTTTCATCTCGGATTGTGATGGAGTATTTGTGTAGTCAAAACTTGCTCATTCTGTGGCAGGATGCTCGAGAGTTGATTCGTACAGACAGTGATTTCCGCTTTGCAAAAGTTGACTGGGAAAAAACTCGCTGGAATTGCCAAACTCAATTGAAACCAAAGCTGGAACAGTTTCCCGTTTTGACACAAGGGTTTATAGGAGCCGATAGTGCAGGAAGACCTACTACCTTGGGAAGAGAAGGTTCTGATTTCACAGCTGCGATTTTGGCTGCAAGCTTGGATGCTGGCTCTGTGACTATTTGGAAGGATGTGCCAGGAGTACTGAATGCCGATCCTAAGTTTTTTGAGGACACCAAACTTTTTGCTGAGCTGGATTATCAGCAAGCAGCGCAAATGACCTACTATGGTGCGTCAGTTATTCATCCTAAGACAATTAAGCCTCTGGCAAATGCGGGAGTTCCGCTTTTCGTTAAGTCTTTTTTGAATCCAGATTCGGACGGCACAAAAATCCATAAATCTGCTGTGCAGATTAACATTCCAACTGTGGTTTTGAAACAAAATCAGATACTAGTAAGCTTTAAGGTTACAGATTTCCATTTTATCGAAGAGGACCAAATCCACGAAGTGTACGAGCAACTTAAAGCGCTCAAGCTTAGAGTTAATATGCTTCAAGTGTCTGCAATAAGTATTTCTATAGTGATTGATGCGCAGCTTTTTAAATTGGAGAAGTTGCTTCATAACCTACAAGCTAGTTTTGAGATACGTTATAATGAAGGATTGGAGCTACTGACAATTTTGCATGCTGATCCTGTTCAGACTCAAAGTTATCTGCGTGGGTATGATGTCTTATTGAATCAAAGTACTCGAAATACTTTTCAGGCAGTAAGAAGAAAGATTATGTCTTGAACTTTCATGTTCAAAATATTTAGAGAAGGTAATATGCTGAACATACTGAATCGTAATATTCACATCGTTGCTTCCAGACACTGTTTTTGCTGTGAAGTATCTTTAATTAGGTGACCAGTCTAGTTGCTTACCTTGTTTAGACGCTTCTGCATCCTTAGCAGTACCTACCGCGATACCAATAGCCATTCCGATAGGTAATCCAATTCCTATAAAAGCCATATTGTCAAGTACAGCACCAAAAACTACTCCCATAGGAATACCAAAAGCTGCCATGCCCAAGGCAAGCCATTGTAGTTGAAAATGATTTTTAGAAACGAACCCTGTTTCCTTTTCGAGGAGTTTCAATATAGCTGCTTGTGCAGCTGTAATTTGCTTGATAAGCTGCGGGTCAGTTCCGGAAAAATTATTCACTCCCGCCACAATTTCATTGATTTGGATTTCAATGGTAAGCGGAATCCCTTTTTGTCCAACTGCATCCAAAAGTGTATTCAGCTTTTGTACCGCCTTCGCTAGTTTGGGATTTGAGTTAAATGAGGGGCTAGGTGATAAAGTAGAGATAGACATAAGCTAAAGATATAGTAAGATAGGAGTAATTGGAAATAGCAATTTTCAGTTTTTTACTTAAAAGCAAGAAGCCTATTGGATAATTTTCAAATGCAATTGATACTATACCCGGTCTATTTTAGGAGAAGGTTTTCTAAATAAAGATGCTTGGTTATGGAATATTAACAAAAATATTTAGTGCAGGTCATAAGATAATTATCAGAGACTTTAAATAGGTTAACCTGTGAATTATGTGGCGTATTAAAGGATTTAAAAGGATTTTTCTCAGTTACTACTAAATGTAAAAACCAATTAATCAGGACATTCTGATTAATTAGAAAAAAGCTATGCTCTCAGCAACATTTAAATTTTTCTTTCTGCGAAAAAATAAGAACCTTACCATCGAGTTTTGGAGGAAAGTGTCTTTTTCAAAGGAAAAGGAAATATTTCCGTTCGTGTAAAAGCTTGCTTATTCCTGAGATATAAGCCTGATTTTTCACAAAATTCTAAAAGAGTCGATTGTTTTTTGAATTTAAAAAATGATAACTTTAAAACTCGATTCTAGAGTAGAAACCATTTAACCTTTATCAAAAGTCTATTTAAAATCCACATTATGAGAAAGTTAATCGCTTTGTTCATGCTTGCAGGCATCCTATTCGCACCTGTTTTTGCTAACGCACAAGAGGCAGAAGAGACCGCAGCACAAGAAGAAACAACACCAGTAGCAGTTGAGCCTGCTTCATCTCCCACAATTGTAGATGACGAGATCGTCGCAGAGGAGCTAAGTTTCCACCAAGTTGTAAAAGAGAAGTTCATCGAAGGTGATCCTCTTTACATGACTCCAGTATTGATCTGTTTGATCTTGGGTCTTGCGGTTGCTTTGGAAAGAATTATCACATTGAACCTATCTACGACCAACACGAAGAAATTGTTGATCAAAGTAGAAGATGCTCTAGAGTCTGGTGGAATTGAAGCCGCTAAAGACCTTACTAAAAGCACTAAAGGTCCAGTCGCATCTATCTTTACACAAGGTCTGATGAGATATTCTGAAGGAATCGAAATGGTAGAGAAGTCTATTATTTCTTACGGTTCTGTAGAAATGGGTAGATTAGAAAAAGGTCTTATTTGGATCTCTCTATTTATTTCCCTTGCTCCAATGTTGGGTTTCATGGGTACAGTAATCGGTATGATTGGCGCCTTTGATTCTATTGAAGCAGCAGGTGATATCTCTCCTTCACTAGTAGCAGGTGGTATTAAAATCGCCCTTTTGACTACAGTTGCTGGTTTGATCGTTGCAATTATCCTTCAGTTGTTTTACAACTATTGTGTAGCTAAAATTGATTCTTTGGTTAATGACATGGAAGATGCTTCTATCTCATTGGTTGATATCTTGGTTAAGCACAAATTGACTGGCAAGTAAGCCGTCAGTTTGTTATACTTAAAAATTTATTAACCTCAAAGAAGCTACATTATGGATACTTATGACATCTTATTATACGGAAGTTACCTACTTGTTATAGTCGGAGCTGCAGTGGCTGTTTTAATGCCATTGATCAAGTCTTTGGATGATCCAAAAAGCTTGCTTAAAACTGCTCTTGGAATTGTAGGGATTGTCGTTTTGTTCTTCATTGCTTACACTATTTCTAGCAATGAAGTACTTCCTAAATTTGAAGCAGCACCTTTCAATCTGACCCCAGGTGGTTCTCAGTTGGTTGGTGGAATGCTTATCACCACTTACATTCTTGCAATCGTTGCTCTTGGAAGTATCGTATTGACAGAAGTGACTAAAGCGATAAAGTAATATGGCTAGAAAGAAAAATAGAATGAGTACGGAGGTCAATGCAGGCTCTATGGCAGATATTGCTTTCCTGCTGCTGATCTTCTTTCTCGTCACCACTACGATCGCATCGGATAAAGGTATTTTGAATGTACTTCCTCCGAAGCTAGATCCAAATAACCCGCCTCCAGAGATTGATTTGAATGAGCGAAATATCTTTGTTATTCGTATAAATTCTAATGATCAATTTTTGATTGAAGGTGATTATAGGGACAATACAGAAGGGCTTGATGAAGAATTGAAAGCGTTTATTTTGAACTTCGGTGCGCCGAATGATGAAGCAGCCGGTTTATACAATTCTCTTCCAGCATCTCTAAAGGCTTTATCTGGCAGGAAGCCTGAATCTTCGGATCACCCTGGAGAAGCAGTTGTTTCTATCAAGACTGACCGTGGCACGAGTTATGAAAAATACCTTGAAGTATTTGATTTAGCCAAGAAAGCATATTTTGATATTTACGCTGCAAGAGTTAATCTTTCGACTGACGAGTATCGAGCTTTAACCGGCAAGAATGATGCGGAAGAAAGCCTTATTGACCGTGGAAAAGAGGGGATACCTATGGCGATCTCTATTGCAGAACCTGATAAAATAGGAGGGAATTAATATGGCAAAGTTTGGAAAGAAAACAAAAGCGGAGGTAAGTATACCTACTTCTGCTTTACCAGATATTATCTTTATGCTACTGTTTTTCTTCATGGTAACTACCGTGTTGAGAGAACAGGAGATATTGGTAGACCAAAAGATTCCTCAAGCTACTCAGCTTCAGAAGCTTCAGAAGAAAACCTTGATTTCCTATATTTTCATCGGAAAGCCAAAGAATACAGCACTTTACGGTACTGAACCTAAAATTCAAGCTAACGATGCACTTATTGAAACTCCTGAGATTGTTCAGTGGGTAAATCAAGAACGTGATATGCTTCCAGAATCTGATCGTGGGGGAATAACTATTTCCTTGAAGGTCGATAGAGATGTAAAAATGGGACCTATCTCTGATGTTCAGGATGAACTAAGAGAAGCTGATGCTAGAAGAATCCTTTATGCATCTATAGGTAAAGTAGTGAAGAACTAAGTTAATCTAATCGATATATTAAAGCTATCCCGTTACTCGGGGTAGCTTTTTTTTGTATTATGCTATCGACTATTAAAAACTCTAAGAAAGTCCAGAATGCTTGGGCGATGTACGATTGGGCCAATTCTGTCTATAGTCTGGTCATTACATCTACTATTTTCCCCGTTTATTTTAACAGTGTTACCAAAGGGTTAAGCCCAGATGATAAGGTCGATTTTTTTGGGTTTCAAATCGTCAACACGGTTTTGTATTCCTATTCCATTTCCTTTTCATTCTTAATAATTGCCCTAGTATCACCGATTCTTTCTGGAATTGCGGATGCTAGTGGGAAGAAACTTCAGTTCATGAAGTTCTTTGCCTATTTGGGTTCTTTGTCCTGCATAGCCCTTTTCTTTTTTGATGGAGAAAATCTGGAATGGGGTATTTGTTTCAGTGTCTTGGCAAGTGTGGGTTATGCTGGCAGTATTGTGTTTTATAACGCCTATTTGCCTGAGATTACTACTCCAGATAAATATGATCTTTTGAGTGCAAAGGGATTTGCACTTGGCTACATAGGCAGTGTGATTTTACTCGTCCTTAATTTATTGATGATTCAGTTTCCTTCCTGGTTTATGTTATCTGATGATGGCATGGCAGCACGCTTTTCATTTTTGATTACTGGATTGTGGTGGGCAGGATTTTCTCAGATTCCTTTCAGAATTCTTCCACAGAATCCCTTTGGCAAGGATATCAAAAAAGAGTTTTTGCTTAAAGGTTACCAAGAAATCAGAAAAGTATGGAATGAAGTCAAGCAAATTAAAGTGATGTATCGGTTCTTGGCGTCGTTCTTCTTTTACTCTATGGGGGTGCAGACAGTAATGTACTTGGCTGCTACATTCGGAGATAAAGAATTAGGTTTGCCTGGTGATCAACTGATCATGACTATTTTGATTATTCAGATTGTGGCCATTGCCGGTAGCTATTTCTTTGCATTTATTTCTAAGAAATATGGCAACAAGCAAAGTTTGGTTATCATGGTTTTGATCTGGGTTGGGATTTGTGCTGGTGCTTATTATGTATACTCGGTGTATGAGTTCTTTGCTTTGGCATTCGTTGTAGGATTGGTCATGGGTGGTATCCAATCCTTATCTAGATCTACTTTTTCTAAATTAATACCTAGAAGCACTACAGACCATGCTTCTTATTTCAGTTTCTACGATGTGACAGAAAAATTGGCAATAGTCCTAGGTACATTTTCTTATGGATTTATCGAACAAATCACCGGAAGTATGAGAAACAGTGCTCTTTCGCTTGGTATATTTTTTCTTGTTGGCTTAGGTTTCCTACTTTTAGTTACTATCCCTAAAACAGGGTTAGATACTGAAAGAGCATAACCATGCAAAAAATACTGTCAGGCATACAAGTCAAAGAACTTGATGCGCAACATCTAAAATTATCCGGACAAAGTAGCCTTGAGCTCATGGAGGAAGCATCCAAAGCTTTTGTGAGCTGGTTTCTCGAACAGGAATTTTCCATTGAAAGTCCTGTCCAAATTGCAGTGGGCGGGGGTAATAATGGTGGTGATGGTCTAGCCATTGCTAGGCTGTTGACTGAATATTCTTATTCAGTTTTTATACTTAAGTGCTTTGATTCTGCCGATAAACTGAGTTCAGATGCCCTTTTTAATTTCAACAAGCTTCCTGACTCTATACAAGTCTTAGAGTTTGTAGATTGGGACCTTCCTGAAAATGGAATTTTAATTGATGCGTTTTTAGGCGTTGGGTTAAAAGGTGATCTTAGACCAGATGCCATTAAGATTATTCAAAGGCTAAATGAATTTGTAGGGACTGTTATCAGTGTGGATGTCCCATCTGGTTTGGCTTCAGATGAAATTTCTAGAGGAGATATAGTTAAAGCTGACTTTACTATCAGTTTTGCGTTTCCTAAACTTTCTCTTATTCTACCTGAACATGCTGAATTTGTAGGAGAGTTGGTTGTTCTAAAGATTGGGTTGTTAGGTGAGGCATATGAAGGATTGCATTCATCTTTTTACTATTTGGAGAATCATGACGTCCCTGCATTGCACAAGACTTTTAATAGATTCAGCTATAAAGGTGATATGGGTAAAATCCTTCTGGTGGGTGGAAGTCCTGGTAAAATGGGTGCTCTTATTCTTTGTGCTAAAAGTGCTCTTCGTACAGGGTCGGGGCTAGTTACCTGCCATATGGAGGATTCGGAGCGTTTCATTGTCCAAACGGCTGTTCCAGAAGCAATGGCATCCTGGGGTTTGATTCCTAATCCAGAATTTTATGATGCAGTGGGGATAGGACCGGGGTGGGGTACAGAGAATCGAGTAAGGTTATTGAAGCAATTTCTGCAAGATTTCAAAAAACCAATTGTTATAGATGCTGATGGACTGAACTTGCTAGCTCGAAATCCTGATTTATTACCCTTAGTGCCAAAGAATTCAGTTCTTACGCCACATATAGGTGAGTTTACGAGGTTAGTGGGAAAAGCTACTAATCATTTGGAAAGGCTTGAATTGGCCAAAAGATTTGCGATGGATAATGAATTGATCTTGGTGCTTAAAGGAGCAAATACAGTCATTAGTTTGCCAGATGGAAGACAAGTCGTTAATTCTTCAGGAAACAAATACATGGCAACAGGAGGGTCTGGAGATGTGCTAACTGGCATGATCACTTCTTATTTAGGAATGGGGTACGCACCTGAGAATGCCGCACTATGTGGAGTGTTTCACCATGGCATGGCAGGAGAAATCGCCTCAAAATCCAAAAGAAGGTCTTTGATCGCTAGTGATATCATCGCATCTATCCCAGACACATATATTCAATTAGATATTTCTTAATTCTTTGGTCCTAGACAAACTATACATGTTTCTCTGAGGTTCTTCTCCTATCTATTTTTACTATGAACAAAGAGAAGCTTTTGCTTTGGACCCTAGCGGCCATTAATTTTATTCACATCGTCGATTTCATGATTTTGATGCCCTTAGGTCCTCAGTTGATGAGAATCTTTGATATTTCTCCTCGTGAATTTGGCTTATTAGTTTCTTGCTATACATTCAGTGCGGGGATTTCCAGCTTCTTCGGAGCCTTTGTATTGGATCGATTTGATCGCAAGAAGATACTGGTTTGGGTATATATAGGTTTTGCGATTTCCACCTTAGGCTGTGCTCTATCACCTAGCTATCCTATTCTTTTGGCGGCAAGAGTAATCTCCGGCATTTTTGGCGGATTGACTTCAGCTTTGATTTTGGCGATTATCGGTGACGTAATTCCTGATTCTCGACGTGGTAGAGCCATGGGTTTGGTAATGGCGGCATTCTCAGTAGCATCAGTTCTTGGAGTACCTCTTGGGTTGTTTTTAGCAAGTTTGTCTGATTGGCACACGCCATTTTTCTTACTTACAGGACTATCTGTGTTGAGCCTTGGGATGATCATCAAGTATATCCCAAATATCACAGATCATCTTAAAAATGACATTGTACGACCTAATCCTTTATTAGTTATTCGAAGAGTTACAAGCGATTCCAATCAGATGAGAGCGATTACTCTTTCTGTGATGATGATGTTTGGACAGTTTATGATTATTCCCTTTTTGAGTCCATATACTGTGGCAAATGTTGGGTTTACTGAGCTACAACTCACTTACATCTACATGGCGGGTGGAGCATTTACGATTTTCACTTCGCCTTGGGTTGGGAAGCTTTCTGATAAGTATGGCAAACAGAAGATCTTTATCATTTTCATGCTTCTGAACCTGATTCCTATTGCCATCATTACCCACTTAGGTGTTACTCCAATTCCTTTTGTACTGATGGTTTCCACGATGTTCTTTGTGACTTCTAATGGCAGATATGTGCCAGCGGCGGCAATTGTGACGGGAACTGCCAAGCCAGAAAATAGAGGTAGCTTTCTGAGTTTCAACTCAGCCGTGCAACAATTAGCGACTGGAGTAGCTACATTACTTGCAGGGATTATCATCGGAGAGAATGCAGCTGGGGAATTGACCAATTACAATGTGGTAGGATACATCGCCATTGCATTTAGTTTGCTATGTATTCCTTTAGCGATGAGGATAAAAGTGGTGAGTTGAAAAGATTCTCTCGACAAATTATTTTGAAATATTTTCTTCAGGTTGATCTGTATCAGTGGGTGAAAAACGATGTCAAAAAATAATCCCCGACATTTCTGCCGGGGATTTGTAATTTTTAGAACTCTGCATTTCCTGGCGTTCGAGGGAATGCAATTACATCCCTAATATTTCCCATTCCAGTGACGAAGAGCACCATTCGCTCAAAGCCAAGTCCGAAACCGGCGTGCGGTGTAGCTCCAAATCTTCTCGTATCTAGGTACCACCACATTTCATCCTGCGGGATGTTCATCTCTTCCATTCTAGCGGTGAGCACATCCATGCGTTCTTCACGCTGTGAACCACCTACTATTTCACCAATTCCAGGGAAAAGTATGTCCATCGCCGCTACCGTCTTTCCGTCTTCGTTTTGACGCATGTAGAACGACTTGATATCTTTAGGGTAGTCCGTCAGGATAACTGGCTTTTTGAAATGCTTCTCAACCAAGAATCGCTCGTGTTCAGATTGCAAATCTGCTCCCCATGCATCAATCAGGTATGAGAATTTCTTCTTTTTATTTGGAGTCGAGTTTCTGAGAATTTCGATTGCCTCCGTATAAGTGATTCTTACGAAGTCATTATCTGCTACAAATTTCAGCTTATCCGTTAAGCTCATTTCGCTGCGTTGATCAGCTGGCTTAGATTTTTCTTCTTCCTGAAGCCTTGAATCAAGGAATGCCAAATCTTCAGCACAATTGTCCAGTGCGTATTGGATCACATATTTTAAGAAATCTTCCGCTAGATCGGCATTGTCTTCCGCATCATAGAAAGCCATTTCCGGTTCGATCATCCAGAATTCAGCCAAGTGGCGAGTTGTATTGGAATTTTCAGCACGAAAAGTCGGGCCAAACGTATAGATATCAGCGAGTGCCATTGCGGCTAGTTCACCTTCCAATTGTCCAGACACCGTTAGATTGGTTTCTCTTTCGAAGAAATCCTGCTTGTAATCGATCGCTCCATCAGCAGTCTTTGGAGGGTTTTTCAGGTCAAGTGTAGTGACTTTGAATGTCTCTCCAGCACCTTCTGCATCTGAAGCCGTGATGATAGGCGTGTGGATGTAGAAAAAACCTTTGTCGTTGAAGTATTTATGAACAGCAAAAGCCAAGGCGTGTCTTACTCTAAAGACCGCGCTGAAAGTATTGGTACGCATTCTTAGGTGAGCATTTTCCCGAAGGAACTCCATGGAATGCTTCTTAGGCTGCAGCGGATATTTTTCTGGATCTGCTTCACCTAATACTACAATAGCTGTAGCATTCAACTCAGAGCTTTGCCCAGCACCTTGAGACTCGACTACATTTCCTGTTATTTTAAGACATGCGCCAGTGGTACATTTCTTAAGAATTTCCTCCGAAATCAGATTGGGGTCGGCCACCACTTGGTAATTGGTAATGATGGAACCGTCATTCAGTGCAATGAATGAAACATTTTTGTTTCCTCTCTTTGTACGAACCCAGCCCATGAGCGTCACTTCTGTTCCAATAGGATTAGTATCCA
>TARA_R110002049_G_scaffold29972_1_pt1 | contig 86789 bp, 70 predicted proteins | sample TARA_R110002049 | Tara Oceans TARA_R110002049 (sample SAMEA4396941) | marine metagenome | biome: Polar Biome; feature: [SRF] surface water layer (ENVO:00010504); material: water (ENVO:00002006), including particulate matter (ENVO:01000060) such as... | depth 5 m | reverse complement strand
GCAGCAGCAACAGACCGGCAGCCGTGGACTTGATGCTTTGGCGGCGGTCCTCGACCAACAGCAGCAGCAGGGATCAGCCAAGTTCGGCAATCTTAAGGACCTCGCGGCGCTTCTTGATCAGCAGCAACAGCAGGGCGGTAAGCGCCTGATGGAAAATCTTGCGGCACTTCTCGACCAACAACAGCAGCAAGGGTCGGCCAAGTTCGGCAACCTTGAGGATCTCGCGGCTCTCCTTGATCAGCAGCAACAACAGACCGGCAGCCGCGGACTCGATGCCTTGGCCGCGATCCTGGACCAACAGCAGCAACAGGGATCAGCCAAGTTCGGTAATCTTAAGGACCTCGCCGCGCTTCTTGATCAGCAGCAGCAACAGACCGGCAGCCGTGGACTTGATGCTTTGGCGGCCATCTTGGACCAACAGCAGCAACAGGGTGGGAAAACACTGTTTGGCGGCATGGGCGGAGGACGTTGAAATGCAAACGCAAACTCAGGAGGTTGCTTGGCCAGCCTCTTTCCATCCTGATTCTGATCCGGGCAATTTGCAGGCAATGCGTGATGCCTTTATCGGCGCACGCCGGGATATGGCGAACCGAAGTCTAGAGGTATCAGCGAAAATTGCTCCTGAGACCACCCATCTGGCGGTACGCAACGGTATCTTGGACATCTTTGAGAAGAAGACAGCGAGTGAAGATCATCTCTATGGCGACCCGGTGTTTGCGACATGGATGAATTTTCTGAACCGCGCGTTTGCGCGCGGGGACGAGAAAGAGATACAATTCCATTGCGAAAACATTTCGCAGGTGATGGGGCGTGTAAAGGGGCGGTTGAATGGTGATGAAAACCACTACGTTGCCGACACGCGGATCGCGTTGTTGCAGGCCGACTTCGACCCCTACATCATGGCAGCCACGCCGCCATCATACGATTTCAAAGTACAGATGCAGTCGGAACAGGGGTTGAACGGTTATGGTCATCCACTGGCGATGCAACAGGAGCTTTTGGGATTTGCATTTGAGAACATAGAAAAAGCCTGGCCCGAACTACGTAGCCAGATCGAGGACTATGTCCAAATCGTAGGCTACCTACCCAACGCAACATTCAGAAGTTGCTCTGCGGCACGCTATGCTGGGGTCATATATCTTGGCAACATGGACGAGCGACTTCTCGATATCGAGGAATCTATCGTGCACGAGACAGGTCACCAGGTTCTCTACCGGCTTGGTGAGTTGGTGGAACTCGTCAAGGACGGCACGCCCAAGACAGATGACTACACCCTGCCCTGGTCAGGGTCGAAACGCGATCTGTTTGGGTTTTTGCACGCCTTTTACATTTATACGCTTCTGACCAAATACTTTTGGCGCCGCGCGCAGATCAACCAGAGCGAATACAAGGATTGCGTACTGCGCGCTGCATACATTCTCGTGGGGTCGGAAAAGGCAATTCCGATGCTCTTGGGAGACGACAACCTCAGCAAGCAAGGCAGGTACGTTGTCGAGGCGCTGGCAGATGACATGGAGGCGTTGCGACCGGCTGTCGAAAAGGCGTGGAAAAAGATCGCCAAAGATCATGGCTGAATCCGAGGAAAACAAACCGGCGGCAACTTGTTCGGAATTGACCGTCAGGTTGTCCAAGGCCGCAGTTGTCGGCATGGACGAAGAGCGCATCCTGATCGGAAACCGCGACAGGGGCACGCATGGGTTCTGGCCGCGGTCAGAGGAGGAAGGTCTGGGTCGGTATCTGTCCTGGCGGTCTGTCCACGACATCGTAGATCAGGCAGCTTCGGGCGCGCAAGACGACCAGGAAGCAGCGGTTCTGGTAGATGCCGAATTGGACCGACTGGCAGCACTTCTTACTCTCGGTGTACTGGACGAACGCAGTACCGATCTCAGCGGACAGCATCTCGCCTCGCCGGGCCCTGCGTGGGACACCGCAATGCGTTTTTTGCTGTCGACCCGCACCACCGCTGACACGATTTTTGCCGTTCCTGAGGAATACAATGAGATGCTTTCCGACCGGGCAATGATCGATCGGCAACCATCGGCATACCTTGAGCGGCCCGGCGCCAGCTTTCTCGCACTGTCTGAGCCGAACGGGCGAAGCGGTGGATCGGGACGCAAGAAGTCTTTCAAAGACGTGCTTCTGTCTCGGCGCACGACACGCAGGTTTTCGCACGAACCTATGACGGAGCCGCAGCTTTCGACCTTCCTGCATCTGGGGTGGGGCAGTACCGGAACCGTTGAAAACCCACTGGGTGATGTCTTTGTTCGCAAGACCTCGCCAAGTGGCGGATCATTGCATCCGATCGAGATTTATCCGGTGATTATGAACGTAGAAGGCGTGCCAAGTGGTCTTTACCACTATTCGGTACGGCGACACGGGCTAGAGCAAATATCGCTTGAGGATCCACGTGAATGGATTGGCCACGCCACAGGTGACCAGCAGTGGGTTGCGGAAGCTGGAGTGGTTTGCCTGCTCTCGGCCTTCCTGCCGCGTACAGCTTGGAAATACAATTACGCAAGAGTCGCCCGTGCGGTGATATCAGAGGTTGGGTTTAGTAGCCAAAGCGCCTTTCTGACAGCAACCTGGCAAGGCCTCGGCGCGTTTCACACCATCGCCCTGCGCGACCAGATATGGGAGGAGAAACTCGGCCTCGATCCGCTACGAGAGCCCGTGTTCGGCGTGACAGGCGCGGGAACCCTGGAAGAAGATATTGACGACCATTCCCGCCCCCGCAACGAGGTGGCGCGCGGCGTCGCAACCTCATGACGGTGGGGGCACAAGACGTGCCTACTGCGTCTTTCGGGATCGTGGCAGGACATAACCCGAGTGTCGGCCATGGCGCGTTTGAACGGCCGATACTGGATGCTCTCGCCAAATGCAGTTGCAAATTCATGTTTCGCGATACTGCCGGACAGCACCAGGAAATCCAGCTTGGTCACGGGCTTCGAAAAATCGCACGGCGTGGAACCTATTGCAGCATGCACCTCGAAAGCGAGAACAAAGAACTCGCTGCTGGGCTGTCACCAACTGGTCTTGAGAGCGCCCAGATCGACCGCATCAACCTTTATATCTCTCCACCGCGTTCTGGCGCACCTCTGCATTTCGACACCCGCTGGATAATTGTGGTGCAACTCAGCGGCAGCAAGCTGTGGCAAGTCGGGCCGGGACCCGCTGTTGTCAAACCTATGTGCAACGTGTTGGCGAACGAAGGCAAGGGATTGGCCCATCACAACGGCGAAGACCTGGCTTTGCCCGATAAGATGCGCTTCGTCCTGTTGCAAGCTGGTGATTGGCTCATGGTGCCTTGGGGCACATGGCACGGCACCTATTCACACAACGGATCAGTATCGGCGACCTTGGCTTTCGCGGATGATGTACAGCCTGAATTGCCCCCTGATTTTACCGTCGGTAACGCGATCCACATAACAGAGGGGCCGCGGCTGCTATGTTGAAACAAATCCAGCAAATTGCCTGCGCCGAACGGTTTCAAAAACGCGCCTCCCAAAGGCAGGAACGTCTAAGCACCTTGTCTTCGCTGATCTCCGGTGCCGCGGTTGATCCCAATTCCATTGAAACGGTAGAGCGTCGACAAGAGCGTGCACGTCTGCTGACGCAAGCCAGCCCTCCCTCACCCGGAAAAGATTTCGACAACGGGCGGCATATCCTCGAAGCGGTAGTGGGCCGTGACGACCGACTGCCACGCAATTTTCTGACCCTCGGCGGCCGAACGGCAGACGCGATCTGTCGCGTAGCGACATCCACCAATACCGGTGAGCGTTCGCTCGGGACAGGATTTGCGGTTGCGCAGGGGCTGATCCTCACCAACAATCACGTTTTACCAACAGAGGCTTGGGCGGCGCGCGGCCAAATCGAATTCGGTTACTGGTCCAGCACGCCCGATCCACAACAGCGCCGTGTAACGCTTGCGCTCGACCCAGGGCGGTTCTTTCTGACAGACCTGCGACTGGATTTCACGTTGGTTGCGTTCGAAGAACGCGCCCGCGACATCATTCACAAGGTTTTCGGTTCAATTGACATCCTGCCACAGTCGGGAAAGGCGCTGATCGGTGAAGCCGTCAATGTCATCCAACACGGTGGGGGTGGCCCCCAAACCGTCAGCCTGCGCGACAATGTCGTGGTCGACATTTTCGATGACTGGTTACATTACACCAGCGATACGGATGAAGGCGCATCAGGCGCGCCAGTTCTAAACGACCAATGGCAGCTTGCCGCGCTGCACCACGCTGCTTTCGAATATACCGCCGCAGACGGCAGCCGCATTTTGGTGAACGAAGGCGCGCGGATCAGCTCTATCGCTAGGTCGATTGCGGGGATGTTGAGTTGATTTCACCGCAGTTCATTCGTGCCGCTCGAACACTGGACGGCCAATTCGGGACCGAATCCGCAGCACCACTACTGTATGCCCTCGTCCGGTTCATCCGACCCCGGCGGGTTTTTGAGGTCGGGGCCGGATTAAGCTCTCTCTATATCTTACAGGCGCTTGCTGATTGTGCAGAAGACTGCCGCTTGGATCAGTCATCCAATCGTAATGTTTACGGGAAGACAGATTGGTACGACGAGCCTTACCTGCCGCGACTTATGACCTTGGACGACCGGTCTCACGGGAACAACAAGGTCGACCAACTGATGAAGGCAGTGAATGATCTGGGCGTCGACCCGTACCTAGATTTACGCAGTGAGGTTTTTGAAGGCTTTGCACGCAAGATGCCGACAGAGATGCTGCCGCTTGATCTCGTATGGTTCGACTGCGGCGGTGCACGGGAATATATTGAGTTCACGTTGCAGTTTTGGCCTCTCATCAATCCAGACGGCGGAATTATTGTTTACCATTCGACACTGACAAATGCCGACCTGCGCGTCTTTCTCGGCGTTCTTATTGAACGACAGCGGGCAAGAAGCGAGTTTGAACTTCTCAATCTACTAGAGCCACACAAGAAGTTGCAGAATAGTGTTTCAGTCCTGAGACGCCGTTCCGGCACAGTGGCGCCGTTGTACACTTGGGAGCCGTAGGCTCAAGAATGAGCTTGCGCGAATGACAGAGGAGCACGACATCTTAAAAGAGGCTGCCGCGCACTTCGCAAAGGATGAAGCATGAACGCATTCGCGGTATGATCGACAAAGCTCGCCAAGGCGTCAGACAAGACAGCACAACGTGAACCAAGAAGTTGTCTGGGGAACTAGGGGCTATTCACGTCTCACCAAAAACTTCAGCAGCAGATTACAACCGGCGCAAACCACATCCAGCGTCAGAATCTGCCCCCCCAGGGAATTTTTTTCTGGGCACGACGATGCACAAATTGGCCGCCTAAAGTCACAGATTTTCGCCCTAACTACTTCGCGTAACCTGAAGGGAGCTTCGGGCTCAGGTCCGGCGCTTTACACTAGGCTGCGCTATTCAATCGCAAACTGCTCCCAGCTCCTAGGCTGTTGGGCAGGAAGACCGTAAATTTAGTACCCTTGCCCACGGCGCTCTCCACACCAATATCGCCGCCGTGCGCGATAGAGAGCTTTTTGCTGATGGCAAGGCCCAGGCCAGTCCCACCTTCAGTGCGATCCTCGGCGTTCTCAAGTTGCGTAAAAGCCTGAAATATCCGCAGTAAGTCTGGCTGCTGAATGCCGCGCCCGTTGTCTTCTACTTCGAGATTGACACCCTTGCCGTTGACCCGGGCCCTGACGAAGATGTCTTTCGCATGAGAGAATTTGAGCGCATTGCCAACCAAGTTGATCAAAATCTGCAAACACCGATTGCGATCGGCTATGATGGTTATGTCGTCACATTCGGCATGCAACGCTATCGACTTCTCCGCGGCCAAGCCCTGAAACTGTTCGTCTAACACCGACATCAATTCACTTGCCGAAAATTCGGTCTTGTTGAGTGTGATATCGTTCAATTCAATGCTGGTATAATCCAAGATATCGTTGATGATCGTTAGCAGATGATCACCTGCGGATTTGACGCGCTGACCATATTTCTGCGCCTGATCTCCGATCGAGTGAAAGTGCACCTCCGCGACCTGCTCGTCCGGCTTGAGCTTGCTAAGCGTGCTGCTTTTCAGCGTTGTGAGGAAGCTGGCATAGCCGATTACAATCGTCAGCGGCGTTCGCAGCTCATGGCTCAAAACGCTCATGAACTCTGACTTCGCGCGGCTTGCACTTTCCGCCTCGTCGCGGGCTTTGCGCAGCTCGTCGATACTTTCCATCCGAGTGCGATTTTCGATAACGAAGGTAAAAAGACCGCCCAGTACAATCATGGTAGCCGTCCCCGCGATAACGAGTGCGAGCAGCTTGAACTCGCCGGGGTTTTCATATTCTGAAAAGGACTGGATCGACGTTACCTTGAACGCTGCCATCCCAGTAAAATGAAGCCCGATGATCGCAAGGGTGAACAAGGCAGTCATTTGAATGATACTTGCTTTGGTTTCCCTGCGGCCCAGCGAAAGTGCCAGTGTGGATAGGACGACAGCCACGATTACGGATGCAATCAGATAGCTGCTGTCCCAAGAGATCGCTCCTTGTACGCGGTAGGCGATCATGCCGGTATAATGCATCGCAGACACGGCAAGTCCGAAGATAGTTCCGCCGATCAGTGTGGCTGAGATGGACCGGAACATGCCGGCAATCAAAATTCCAAAAGAGCAGCCAACAATTGCAATTACCAAGGACGTAAAAGTTAAAGCCAAGTCAAAGTTTACAGGTGCGTCGGGTTGGTAGGCCAAGATTGCAATGAAATGGGTACACCAAATCGCCACCCCCGCAGTGACTGAGGTCATGAAATACCAGACGATGGCCTGAGAGAACGGCCGAGACAAGGCATGCCTATACAGTCTGGACATGACCCAACTACCGAAAGCACATAGGAAGCCCGCCAGTACGACAAGACCCAGATCGTGATCGTGATGGATGGTGTGGAAAACCGACAACATTGTGACTACTCGCAACTTTTTTCTTACAATGTCCCTTAAGGGGCCCAAAACAGAAGCCCTTGATGGCATTGCATAAAGAATTAATGTGAGACTGTAACCTTGCTGCACATAATGCGGAGGAACCCCTTAACGGCTGCCTAAGCTTGTGGTCCCGGCAGTTGATGGGTCTATCAATCTTCGATTTTTCCGGCCCAGACGTTCGGGTGCAATCGCTGCCTCTTCAGGGTCGACCAAGCGGAACATGCTGCCGTTTTAGCCTACGCCTCCCGACCTGCGCGGCTCTGACGGAACATCCGCACCAACAACCATACCGAAAGCGCCAGCATCACCACCGCAATCGGAGACTTAAGCAGGAACAACGGGTCCCCGCCAGACGCGGTAAAACTGCCCCGGATCAGCCCCTCTAACGCCGGTGCAAGTAGAAAACCGATCACGAAGGGTAGGATGGATATCCCCAAACGGCGCAGGAAATACCCGATGACGGCAAAGGTGCAGGCACTGAACAGGCCGACATAGCCGCCATCCTGCACATAGGCCGCGGTCAGGGAAACCGTTAGAATCACCGGCAGCATAACGTCCTTTGGAATGTGGATAAGCCGCCCCAATTGGCCCATCAGGAAACTGCCGACGCTCCAATTGCAGAGATTGGCGATAACCATCATCGTGAACAGCCCGAAGGCCATCACCAGATCCCGGTTCATGATCGTATCGAAACCTTCGATTTCTTTGATTGGGGTAAAGCGAAAGACCTGTGGTCCAAAGGCAAAATCACCGATGGTCTCGACTGCCAGAATGATGAACACCGCCGCGAAGTTACCCGGAATGCCCAGGCTCATCACCGGGATCAAATTTGCACCCGACACGGCAGAGTTTGCCGACTCCGTGGCCACCACTCCTTCGATCGCGCCTTTGCCAAATGCCTCGGGCGTTTTTGAGCGCCGTCTGGCCGTATCATGTGACAGGGTCGCCGCTGTGGTGGTGCCGATCCCCGGTAGCGCGCCGATCATTGTGCCGATGCTTGCGCCGCGCAAGATCGCGGGCATCATCCGCCAGCGCTCGCCCCAGGTCAGTTTCGGCCCCATCTCGGGGGTTTTGACTGGCTCTCTCGCCTGAATACGGTCCCGGCGCATGTCTTCGACAGCGATCAGCACTTCGGACAGCACTAACACACCCAACACACAAGAGGTCAGCGGCAGCCCGCCGCCCAATTCTGGGATGCCAAGGGTCATGCGCGGGCCATCCCCTGACATGGTCGTGCCCACCAAGGACACGAACATGCCCAGCAAGCCGCCGATCAGACCCTTCAGAGGGGCCTTGCCCACAACAGCAGCCATAAAACACAGCGACAAGATGATGAGGGCGGATTTTTCTGGCAGACCCAAGACCCGCTCGACGGCGACAGCGAGCACCGGCGCGGCAATAAAGAGAACTAGATCAGAGAAGTTATCCCCCACCACAGAGGCAAAATGCGCGGTCTGGATTGCCCGCCGCCCCTGCCCCTTTTGCGCCAGTGGATAGCCGTCCACTGTGGTTAGGAAAGCATCCGGCGTACCGGGCGTATTAAAGAGGATTGCGGGTACCGCGCCGCCCACCGTCGCGCCCTTCATAATGCCCAAGAGACAGCCCAACACCGGATATAGTGCCTCATTCCCGTAGCCGAAGATCGACACCAGAACCGGCAAAGCAATGGCCATAGCAAACGGCCCCGAAAGACCAGGGGTTGCCCCGACAAGGATGCCGATGATGACACCGACAAGTACCATGGCAATCGGCATCAGCCATAGGCTGCCATCGGCCGCCGTGAAGACTGAGCTAATTCCAAGCGCGAGATATTGCAGCAAAAGGTCCAAGGGTTATCCTTTAGAGGTCCGCGTTTGGAGGCAGTTGGATGTTGTCGAGCAGTCCCGCAAAGATAAGGATCAACAAAGCCGCTGACAGCACGGATACTAGCAAATCGCGGGTCCGGAGCTTGCGACGGGTGATATAGATAAAAATGGCGCTTAACGCCGTACCGCCCAGAAAGAACCCCGAGACATTATAGGGAAACGTTCCGGATGCCGCGCGGTAGCCGGTGAAATTAGACAGCCCCACCGCGTTGCTGACCCAGACCACCATTGGCCCGCCCACGGCCATTAAAGCGAGCGATCCAACCGTTGCGAGGCTAGCATAAAGCATGAACAGAAGGTTGTGCCGACTGACACGACCGACTGCTTCGCCCCCCTTGGCATCGGGGCGCAACGCTCCGACGATCAAAAGCAAGGCCAAGGGCACCATCAACATGACCAGCAGCACAGGAAAGAAAGCATCGCCGGGGATGGTATTGCCGGTCAGGCTTTTCTTGAGAAAACCACTGCTGATGTCCCGCGGAAACCAGACAAAAAGGCAGAGCGCGACAAGCATGAGCGTGCCGCCCCCCAACCAAAGATTCCAGCGCCCCCCAGAGGGAGCGCCTTCGTCAACTCGCGTCATTCAGCCAAGGCCTTCATCATCGAGACGTTCGCCTCATAGGTCGACAGGATCTGCTCACGCAGTTCCTCGCCCTGCGTCACGATCGGCGCGGGGGGATACTGCTTTTCGATGAACTGGCGTGTCTCGCTTTCCGGATCAGCGAGAATTTCGGCAATGACACTGCCAATCTCTTCGCGGATTTCATCCGACATGCCTGCGGGCGCGGTGATGATGTACTGATACCCAAGGTTCAAATCGATCCCCTGGTCTATCAGCGTGGGCATCTCGGGTGCCAAAGCGACCGGCCCGGTCTCTGCGGAAGACAAGATGACCAATTCACCGGCTTCGACCAGCGGCTTTTGCACACCGCCGCCCCAAGCGACATTCGCGTCCATCGATACCAGCGCGTTCAGCGTGCCACGGCCACCTTTCATGCGCAGGTGGTTTACATCGATGCCCAAGGCCCGCGCGACGATCTCGGCACCTGCCTCAACCTGTGTGCCCCAGTTGGCCCAGACGATCTGCTCATTCGCGGCAGCCGCCTTGAGGTCGTCCAGTGTTTTCCAGCCACTTTCTGCACGGGCCAGAACCGCCATCTGCGACCCAGCGGTCGTGGTGATATAAGTAAAATCCTCTGGCGACAGGTTGTCGCTGTTCATTGGGGCAAAATCATATGTTGTCGTGATCGCGAAGCCTAAGGTCTGGCCGTCAGGTTCTTCGACTTTCAACTGTGCCGACATCACCGTGCCATCGTCACCGGCTTTGTTTTCGGGAATAACCTGCCAACCACGTTTGGCTTCGATTTCCTTGGCGAGGGTACGGCCCTGCACATCGGTGCCACCACCTGCGCCATAGCCAATCCAAAGGCGAATCGGCCCATCGGGGTTCCATTCCGCCAAAGCTGGTCCGGCGGCCAGCATCACAGATGCGGTGGTCATCAAAAGAATACGTTTCATGTTGTCTCCACTGTTGGTTTGCGTGTTTCCGGGGTTAGAACCCCGGTTTTGTTTCCACGATTTCCATCGGACGATGGCCGCGGGGTAGTTCGAAACGTTGGATCAGCTGCAATGTGTCTTGGCTGTCATGTTCATAGGCGTCCCAGATCATGCCGACATGTGGTGCCGCGAGGTCCAGATGTGCGCAGGCTTGGCGCGATAGCAGGTCCGCCCTTGAGCTGTGGCGCACGGTCGCTGTTCTGACCCGAAAATCTTCCCAAAGCATGCGGTGGTACGAGATACCGTGCAGCTCCTCCAATGGACGATCCAGCAGCGGCTCGGCATGATCGCAGCGTAAGAACATCGTGCCAAAGGCAGGCTGTGATCCCGTGACCCAGACCAACCGGTCAATGCGGATCGCCTGCTCGGCGTCAAAACCAATCAGCAGCGGCCCAAACTCAGCCGTCGGCACCCGCTGGATATCAACCACACGGGTATAGGGCATCTTCCATTGCCCTGTGTCGGGATCGCGAAAGCGATACACATGCACCTCGGGCACCTGATGGCGCGAGTCAGCGATGAAGCTGCCCAGCTTGCGACGGCGAATGATCAGCCCCTGCTCCACCAAAAGCGAAAGCGCCTTTTGCACGGTCGACAGACCAATAGGCAGGGACGCTGCAATCTCGGTTTCGCCGGGCAAATGCCCGCCGGGGCCATAGGTGGCCTGTTGAATGCAACCGCTAAAAGCCTCCGCCAACCGGAGGTACTTCGGACGGCCCTTGCCCTCAGGCTCCAAGGCCTCCCAGGCTGCCACAAGTGGCGCAAGCGAAAGTTTATCAGACGCGTTATCCATGTTTACTATGATAGAACAACAGGTATTACCCTTGTCAACTACGTAGTTAATTATTATTCATGGACTGTAAGACAGATTTGAGAGGCGCGCGATGCAGGACAACTGGGCAGTGGCAACCGGGCACCCCATCGCCACAGGCGCGGCCACCCGCATATTAGAATCCGGTGGCAACGCAGTAGATGCAGGGGTTGCGGCAGGCATCGCGCTTGGCGTGGTGCAGCCAGATCTCGTTTCTTTCGCGGGGGTCGCGCCGATTATTCTCTACCGGGCTGATGATGCGCAGGTGGTTAGCTTCGACGGTGTTGGCGTCTGGCCACGCGCGGCAGATGTCGCCACCATGAACCGCGATCACGGCGATCATGTGCCCGAAGGACTGCTGCGCACCGTCGTCCCTGCCGCCCCGGCAAGCTGGATCAAAGCCTTGGCGGACTACGGCACGCTCAGCTTTGGCGATGTGGCGGCAGAGGCCTTGCACGCCGCGCGCGAGGGTTTTGAGGTCTACCCCCTCTTCGCTGATTTCGTCGCCTCCCGTGTCGAAAAATACGCCCGCTTCCCCTCGACAGCCGCGATTTTCCTGCCCGGTGGCCGCCCCCCACAGGTGGGTGAGATATTTCGGCAGAGCGACCTAGCAACGACACTTCAGACCTTAATTGATGCTGAGGCTGATGCGCGCGCAACTGGTGGTGACCGCCTGGACGGCCTCGCCGCCGCACGCGCCGCTTTTTACACCGGGCCAATCGCCAAAAGCATTCTGGAGTTTCACGCTGCCAACGGTGGACTGTTGCGGACCGATGATTTGGCCGATTACGAGGTCCGCGAAGAGCCGACCTATGCGGTCGAATTCCGCGGCACTCAAATCCATTGCTGCGGTGCTTGGTGCCAAGGCATCACAATGGCCGAAACCCTTGCAATGCTAGAGCTCGCAGGCCCGCAAGCGGTGCAACAGGATGGTCAAATCAACCTGCATTTTCTGCTCGAAGTCCTGAAACGCGTGTTCGCGGACCGTGAAGCCCATGTGACTGACCCCCGCTTCATGAAGATCGACCCCGAAGCGCTCCTTTCGCCTGCATTCTTGGCCGCGCGCCTCGCCAGCATCGGCCAAACCTCCGACCCTTTGCCCGCCCCCGCTGTGCCTGCCTCGTGCCCCTCGGGCGAAGCCGCCGTTTTCGAGGTGGGCTGCGCCGATACTTCGCATGTCAGCGTAATTGACGCAGACGGCAATATTTTCTCCGCGACGCCAAGCGACCCCAGCTATGACACCGTGGTCGTCCCGGGCACCGGGCTTTCGGTGTCTTCGCGCGGGTCACAAAGCCGGGCAATACCGGGACATCTGAACGCTCTGGCACCTGGTAAAAGGCCACGTCTGACACCGAACCCGATCTTGGGTCTGAAGGATGGCAAACCTTGGATGGCCATGGGCACACCCGGCGGTGATGTACAGGTTCAGGCCATGGCGCAGGTGCTGATTAACCTGCTGGATTTGAACATGACGCCCGAGGAAGCAGTCAATGCGCCTCGCGTCTCGACCTACGCCTTTCCGGGCAGCTTCGCGCCTCATGATGTCCACCCTAACAAGGTAATGTTCGAGGCGGATCTGCCGCCGCATCAGGTTGAGAGTTTGACCGCGCGAGGACATGACCTTGCCCCATGGCCTGCCCGGACTTGGATGGCAGGCGGCATTTGCGTCGCCCTGAGAGGCCCCTCAGGCGTCACCGCCGTCGCTGATCCACGGCGGGCTGGCACCTCAAAAACCGGAATGACCTCATGATTGCTGACATCTGCAAGCGCATCGCTGACCGAAACACGCCCCTAGAGAACGCATTTGGACTTTGCGGCACCGCCATCGACAACGAGCTTTTCACGGCCATGCGTTTTCACGCCGACACGATGGAGGTAGAGCGACTCTATTCAACTCTGCCTGTTGTGTACCCCGTGAGCGGGCGCAAACCCAAACGCGATACGGCTTGGGGGGATAAGGTCCTGGTTCATCATCAGATAAACAACGGCTTCGGGGCGGATGATATTGAATGGGCCTTTTCGGATCACGAAACCATTCTGGGGCTGGGGTTGAATGCCGTACTGAACGTTCCAATCGTCGACAGGGACACAGTTCTGGGCACGATCAACTTCTTGCGCGGCGGTCGACCTTTCAACAACCAGGAAGTAGCGATAGGCCAGCAACTTGCCGCAGCACTAGGGAGCCGGACGGATTACTTGGAACTTCCAACCAGTTTTCAAGAAAGCTTATGTTGATTCAAGAGCTTCATTCATGAAGTGTGCTGGCGTCTCTTGGGTCACGCGGTAACTTGGCTGGCCTAACCCATGCGGCACCGCACCGTTGCAGATCTCGACAATCGCTAATCTGAGGTTCATCGCCCCAATCATGATCTTCGTCGTGGCGGTCTTTGTTTTTGGCGAAGACTTCGAACGCGCCCGGATGATCGCCTTTCCGATGATATGGGCGACCCTGGTCCTTTAGTCATCATCAATGCTCCAACAGATGCGTCGGAGCACTTCTGCCAAGGTTCTGTAAGCCACAGGTAAAGCGGTAGATATCTGTGATCGGAAGGCTGCTCAAAGTCTGCGACCCGATCCTTTCAAACAACGCTGCGCTTAGACACTTACGTTCCAAAAGAAGGTTTGGCTTGCTTCCACCAATGCGTGCTCATTCGCGAATATATCAACTACAACGCTGTTCAGAAGCGGCGGTATTGAAAAAAGGCGGAAATCTCCTCCGGATACCCATATTGGTCGGCAAAATCCAAGTTCCGAGAATTTGCGAATAATACAAACGGCGAAGAATAACTCGAAAAACCGTTTTAAATGATTTTGGCCGAATTTTTCCATTCGGCCAAAATCAATTTGATTCAGCACGTCACAGATACGAGGCGAAACCTACCCTGCTTCGTAGTAAACCTAGACAGGGGTTTTGGTATAACTACGCCCGTCCCGACAAACACAACCGACCCTTACCTCTCACCCACACTTACTGTGCCCACAAGAGGCACAGGTCATGCAGCCTTCGATCATACGCACCTCAAACTGCCCACAGGACGGGCAAGACTTCCCGCGCGGGGCGTCCAGGCCGACGATTTTGGCCTTTGGATCGGTTTTCAATCCCAAACCTTCGCCAGCGATGAACCCTGTTGCAATCATGTGCTGTTCGATCACACCGCCAATGGCCGCGAGAATCGAAGGAATGTATTTGCCTTGCATCCAGGCGCCACCACGCGGGTCGAACACAGCTTTGAGTTCTTCCACCACAAACGACACGTCGCCGCCGCGCCGAAAGACGGCAGACACCATCCGCGTCAGCGCCACGGTCCAGGCAAAGTGCTCCATGTTCTTGGAGTTGATAAACACCTCGAACGGGCGGCGGTGGCCGTTCAGCACGATATCGTTGATCGTGATGTAGAGCGCATGTTCGCTGTCTGGCCATTTTACCTTGTAGGTATTGCCTTCCAGGCCGTTCGGGCGGTCCAGTGGTTCGGACATATAGACGATTTCGCCGCCTTCGCTGACCTGTTCAGGGCCATCACCGGGTGCCTTGTCTGTCGCCTCCGAGGATACGCTCAGCACCGATCCGGTCACATCGTTGGGGCGGTAGGTTGTGCAGCCTTTGCAGCCCAGATCCCAGGCCTGCATGTAGACATCTTTAAATTCATCAAAACCGATGTCTTCGGGGCAGTTGATGGTCTTGGAAATGGAACTGTCGACCCATTTTTGCGCCGCTGCCTGCATCTTGACGTGATCGGCAGGGGGCAATGTCTGTGCGTTGACGAAGTAATCCGGCAACGGCGCGTCCCCCTTCAGGTCACGCCACATCTGCACGGCGTAATCCACCACCTCTTCTTCGGTGCGACTGCCGTCTTTTTGCAAAACCTTGCGCGTGTAGGCATAAGCAAACACTGGCTCGATCCCCGAACTGACGTTCCCGGCATAAAGGCTGATCGTCCCGGTCGGCGCGATCGACGTCAGCAGAGCGTTGCGAATACCGTGTGTGCGGATCGCGTCGCGCACATCGTCATCCATCTGCATCATCGTACCAGACGCCAGATATTTATCGGCATCAAACAAAGGAAACGCGCCCTTTTCCTTAGCCAACTCCACCGAGGCCAGATAGGCGGCGCGCGCAATAGCGTGCAACCAATCTTCGGTCTGACGCGCCGCCTCGTCCGATCCATAGCGCAAGCCAACCATCAGCAATGCATCTGCCAGCCCGGTCACGCCAAGGCCAATCCGGCGTTTCTGTTGCGCCTCATGCGCCTGTTCGGGCAACGGGAATTTCGACACGTCCACCACATTGTCCATCATCCGCACGGCGGTTGCCACCAACTCGCTCATCGCGTTCTGGTCCAGATGCGCGGCACTCTCAAACGGGTCCGCCACCAACCGTGCAAGGTTGATCGACCCCAGCAAACAGGCGCCATAGGGCGGCAAGGGCTGTTCACCACAAGGGTTTGTAGCGGCGATGGTTTCGCAATAGCTCAGATTGTTGGCAGTGTTGATCCGGTCGATGAAAATGACACCCGGTTCGGCATAGTCATAGGTTGCCTGCATGATCTTGTTCCACAGATCACGCGCCTGCACCGTGTGGTAAACCTTGCCACCAAACGTCAGTTCCCAAGAACCATCAGCCTTAACAGCCTCCATAAACGGGTCGGTGACCAACACTGACATGTTGAACATGCGCAGGCGGGCCGGGTCGGATTTGGCGGTGATAAAGTCCTCGATATCAGGGTGGTCACAGCGCATTGTCGCCATCATCGCCCCGCGGCGCGATCCCGCAGACATGATGGTGCGGCACATCGCATCCCAGACATCCATGAATGACAGCGGGCCAGAAGCATCCGCCGACACGCCCAGCACATCCGCGCCCCGTGGCCGGATGGTGGAGAAATCATAGCCGATGCCACCGCCCTGCTGCATCGTCAACGCGGCTTCTTTGAGCATGTCAAAGATGCCGGCCATGCTGTCAGGCACTGTTCCCATGACAAAACAATTGAACAGGGTCACACGCCGCGCAGTACCCGCACCCGCAGTGATCCGGCCCGCGGGCAGATATTTGAAATCTTCCAACGCGGAGAAAAACCTATCTTCCCAAACGGCTGGCTTGTCCTCGACCTGGGCAAGGTCGCGGGCAATGCGGCGCCAGGTATCTTCGACCGTGGCATCGTTTGGCGTGCCGTCGGCAGCCTTGAAGCGATACTTCATATCCCAGATTTGTTCGGCAATCGGGGCAGCAAAGCGGGACATGAGGACACTCCTGAGTGGTAAGGGCAGGCAACCAACATACGCAGGTCTGCTGGAAACGTGAAGCCGCAAAGGGACAATTAACCCACAAGAATTTGCATGTGGCGGAAAACCAACTACCTTATATGGCGTGGGTGAATATGAGTCTCCGAGGGTGATGTGGCAAAGACGATCAATCTAATAAAGCTGTCCGTTGGAACAGAAAGCGTCGAGGGCCTCGCCGCTTGGCACGCTGACAAACGTGCCCAGGCTGCCGACGGCCTGCCGCGCCACGTGACACGTATGTGGCCCAAACGGGCCGAGGAAATCCTGGCTGGTGGGTCGATATACTGGGTAATTAAAGGCGCAATCCAGTGTCGACAGCGAATCTTGCGGCTGGATGAAGTCACCCGCAGCGACGGCATCCGCCGTTGCGCCATCGTCCTAGACCCGCAAATGGTCCGTACCCAAAGCAGTCTGCGCCGCCCGTTTCAAGGCTGGCGATATCTCTCCCCCGAGGACGCCCCACGCGACCTGCCCCATGGCCGCGAGAACGAGGCCGAATTGCCCGTGGAGCTAAATCAGGCACTGGCAGAGATCGGGGTTCTTTGAAAACGCGCCACCACACGACCCGCATGGTGGCTATTTGGCCAAATCGTTTCGCCCGTCAGGTCGTGTATAGCGCTTCAATCTCATCCGCATAGATTTCGTAAATCTTGGCACGCCTGACCTTCATCGTTGCCGTGACCTCGCCGTCATCGTGATCTAGTTCCTTGCGCATCAGCCAGATCTTCTTGATCTGCTCGACCCGCGCTAGGTCAGCGTTGCGTTTCTCCACTTCACTTTCCAGCAGCGCCTGCACCTGCGGATGCTCCGCGAGGGACCGAAAGGTTGTATACGCGATCCCCTGCCCTTCGGCCCATAACCGCACGGTGTCCATATCTAGCTGCACCAACGCGCCCACATAGGGGCGTTTGTCGGCGACTACGACCACCTCCTTGATAAACGGGCTCGCCTTGATCACGTTTTCAATCAGCGCCGGTGATAGGTTTTTGCCAGCCGCGTTGATCATGATGTCCTTCTTACGATCAACAAGGGTGATAGAGCCATCGGCCTCCAGTTTCCCCACATCACCCGTGTGCAGCCAACCATCCTGAATCGTTTCGGCTGTCGCCTTGGGGTTTTTGTAATACCCTTTAAAGATCGTAGCGCCGGAAAACAGCACTTCGCCGTCCTCGGCAATGCGGGTCCGCACCCCACTGACGGCAAAGCCAATGCGCCCATCGCATTGCCCCCAGGATCGCTGGATCGTCCCCACGCCCGAGGTTTCGGACATACCCCAAGCCTCGCGGATATTGACGCCGATGCCCCGCATGAAGCCCAGCAGTTCAACGCTGATCGGTGCGGCGGCGGAGATCGCGAATGTTGTGCGCCCAAGCCCGAGGTAACTGCGGATGTGGCGGTACACCAGCGTGTCCCAAAAGGCATGGCTCAGCCGATCGCGCGCTGTCCACTGGTCGCGCCTTATCATCCCACGCCGCTGCGCACCCTTGAGCGCCAGCAAGGTCAGCGCACGGCGCAGCCGCCCCGCCGTCTGCGCCTGCACCAGAATACCGGCCTGCATTTTTTCCCAGATACGCGGAACGCCGAAAAAGACCTGCGGCGCGACCTCACGTAGATCCAACGTGATAGTGCGCAAACTCTCGCCAAAGTTCATCACGAACCGCTGGCTCAACCCGTTGATCACGGTCACCGCCTGTTCCGCGATGTGACACAGTGGCAGATAGCTCAGCACGTCGGTGCCGGGCGGATACGCACCAAAGACATCGCGCGCCACCGCAACCCCCGCGTGGATGTTGCCATATGAAATTTCGGCAGCTTTCGGCAATCCGGTAGAGCCAGAGGTAAAGACCATCATCGCCGTATCGTCCGGTTCAATCGCCGCCTGACGCGCGCGCAGATCATCGGCCAAGTCGGCGTGCCGCCCGCGCCCCTGCGCCATCAAATCATCGAAACTGATCAACCCCAGCAGGTCGTCACCGCGCGTGCCCTTGGGGTTGAAAATCACCAACTGGCGCAGCTTCGGCACCCGCCCCTGCAGGTCCTTGATCTTGTCCAGCTGCTCTTGGTCTTCGATGAACAATACCGTGGTGTCGGACGCATTGATCAGATGCTCCAGTTCCGCCGCCGGGCTGGTCGGGTACATCCCCACCACGATACCCGCCGCGGCATTGATACCAAACTGAGCCTGCACCCACTCGCTGCGGTTTTCACTCAGGATGCCCACATGGTCACCCGGTGCCAGCCCCAGATCGACCAATCCGGCGGCGATGGCCTGCATGATCTCTTGCAAATCGGCCCAGGTCACCTCGTTCCAGATGCCGAATTCCTTTTGCCGCATTGCCACGCCCGCAGGGCGCAAGGCTGCGTGGTCGTGGACCATCCGCACCAGCGGTACAAAATCGCCTTTATGTTCATCAAATGCCATCGCGACCTCTCTAGCTAAGCCAGCGCTTGCGGCGTTTGTAGTGTTTCACATCCCGAAAGGACTGGCGCGCGTCGCTGTCATCATCCGACAACCCCAGATAGAACGACTGAATATCCTTGTCGCCGCGCAGCTTTTCAACGTCGCCTTCCATCACGATCTGGCCACTTTCCATGATGTAGCCATAGTCAGCGACTGAAAATGCCACCCCCGCGTTCTGCTCCACCAACAAGATCGCCGTGCCATCCTCGACGTTAAGCCGCTTGATGGTCTCGAAAATCTCGGCCACGATCTTGGGTGCCAGCCCCAGCGATGGCTCATCCATCAGGATCAACTCAGGCCGCGCGATCATCGCCCGGCCAAAGGCCAGCATCTGCTGCTCCCCCCCCGACAGATATCCCGCGATCTGCTTACGGCGCTCTTTCAGGCGGGGAAAGAAGTCATAAACCTTGTCGTAATCCGGCTTTACCCGCCGCTGGTCCAAGGCATAGGAGGCCGCGATCAAATTGTCCTCGACCGTCATTTCGCTGAAAATTCGCCTCCCCTCGCGGACGTGAAACAGCCCCTGCTGCACCAGGCGGTCTGGTTGGATCGTCAGGATCGACTTTCCCTTGAACGAAATCCGCCCCTCGCCCACCTCGCCGTTTTCCAGCGCCAACAGATTGCTCGCAGCCTTAAGCGTCGTGGTCTTGCCCGCGCCGTTCGTGCCGAGCAATGTCACGATCTTGCCGTCCGGCACCTCCAGCGACAGCCCGCGCAACGCTTGCACCGTGTGATGATAGGTCACTTCGATGTTTTCGATGGTTAGCACGCGGCGCCCCTGTCTCTTTTTGGTCAAAATATTCCTGGGGGTCCGGGGGGCAAAGCCCCCGCACCTTTTTGCGCAACGGTCAATCAGACCGACAGCCAATCGGATTTCGGTGTAAACAGCCCATCCTCTGGGTTGTAGCCATAGACACGGCCCGTCCCGATCGCATTGTTCACCATGCTTACCGGCCCACCAAAGAACCCACCGGAATCCCAATCCTTGATGTTTGAAAGGGTTTCGGCGATGTTATCGGCCGTCAGTTCCTTGCCCGCCTCGGCGGTGTCACGAAAGGACTTCATCGCAATTTCCAGTCCGCACATAGTCTGCAAGGCCCAGGTCGACATATAGTTTTCCAGCGGCGTTCCGGCAAACATCACCTTGCTCAACTCAGCGTACTGCTGATAGCGCGGCGCGTCTTCGCGGTCATAGAAATAACGGTAGGGCATGACCCCTTCATAACCCGCAAGAAACGGTCCGGCTTCGGCGGTGATACGATCCGCGATCAGCTTTTCCATGCCCCAGAACGTGCCCTTGAACTTTACCGGCAGGCCGAACTGACGCGCGCCACCAATAAGTTGTGGCCAGACCCCTGTGACATAGCCTTGCAGGATACAATGATCCGCGCCGGACTGCGCCAGCTTGGTAACATGTGTCGGGATATCCGCACCTTCGGCCTTGGTGCTCTCTTCCAACACGACTTCCAGACCCAACTCTGCCGCCCGCATCTTGCCGTGCTCAATCGGGTCGCGGCCAAATTCGGTATTAGAAAAGATAAAGGCCACCTTCTCGCCGCCTTCGTTCTTGATGTTCTGTAGCAGGATGTCGAACTGACTTTGATAGCTCGGGCCCGACATATACTGATAGGGATGGGTCGTTGGATCGGCCAATTCCGACGCGAATGAGGTCGACCCCATGATGCGCGCATTCTCGCCTTTCAACTCCGGCGCGATCAGTTTCATTGCGCCCGTGCTGTCGGCAAAATAGCCGATCATGTTCTTGCCCTCAGACGCCAGCGCGCGCTGATAGTTGTTCAGCGCGTTCTGCGGCACATAGCCTGAATCCTCGGTGACGAAACGGATCGGCGTGCCTGCCACGCCGCCTTCGTCATTGAACAGCTTGGTTGCCATCGCAAAGGCGGGCGCGACAAGTTGGCCTGCGGTGGCAAATGGGCCGGTCAGCGGCAGTGAGGCGCCCAGCACGTATTCCTTGGGCTGCGCACGCAGGATGATCGGGGCCCCGGTCAGCGCCGTCGCGGCGGCCGAAGTGGCTAGGAAGGATCGGCGGTTCATGGTCATCTTGTCTTCTCCCTGAAATGTGGCCTGTGTTGAAATCAACCGCGCGCAAACGGCCATCTGTTTGCCGCACGCAGTATTCTGTCGACGATCTGATTGATGCCCAGCGGCTCCTTCAGCAGGAACAGCACCAGCAGGACACCAAAGGCGATTTGCTGCAGGGGTGCGCGCAACTGCCCCACCCCTGCGGAATCCCCGGCCAGTGCGCCAAAGAGGACCTTGATCAGTTCCGGCACCAGCACCACGATAATTACCCCAAAGACCGGTCCCATTGTGCGCCCCATGCCGCCGATGATCAGCGCCGCCACCAGGTTAAGCGAGAGTGACAGTTCAAACTGCTCTGGCAGGATGCGGGCATAGAAGTAGGCAAAAAGGGCGCCGGACAGCCCGCAATAGGCCGCCGAAATCGCAAAGCTGGTTAGCTTATACCGTAGCAGCGAGATACCGAGAATCTCTGCCGAATAATCACGATCGCGGATGGCAATGAATGCCCGCCCGATCCGCGTTCTTATCAGGTTCTGCGCCATCATGAGTGCCACAAATCCAACCAGTGCGATCAGCCCGAACATTTCACGCTTGGTGTCCAGCACCCAGCCAAAGAAATTGGGGCTGTTCGTGGTCAGCCCCACCATGCCGCCTGTCCACGGGGCAAAGAGGTCTTCCTCGATCAGGAAAATCACAATGAAATTCGCCGCCAGCGTCGCCACGGCGAGGTAAAGCCCCTTTACCCGCAGGCTGGGCAGCCCCACCAGCACGCCTACCGCCGCCGCCAAAAACACCGCAAAGGGGATCGAGAAGAACGGCATGATCCCCGCCGGAATAATCCCTGTTGCGACGTTGTTGAAAATGGTGACCGCATAGGCCCCGATCGCAACAAAGGCGCCATGCCCCAGCGACACCAACCCGGTGTAGCCCGTCAGGACATTGATCCCGACAACCGCGATCAGCAGAATGCCCATCTGGCACGCGATCAAGATCAGGTAATCACTGGCAAATGCGGTGAACAGTATCAGCAGCGCGATCATGCTATACACGAACGCCTGCTTGTAACGGTTGTTCAGCACCCGTTCGTCGGCGGCATAGCTGGATTTGAGGTTTGCGTTTATCATATCCGCTCGACCTCTTTCTGTCCCATCAATCCATGCGGGCGCCAGACCAGCACGACCAGCACGGTCACATAGGGTACGATCTCGGCCCAGCTGCCGCCCATCTTCCACTGGGTCATAGCCTCAAGAACACCGACCGTCATCGCCGCGATCAGCACACCGACATAGCTGTCGAGCCCCCCCATCAGCACAATCGCCAACACCGAGAAGCCAAACAGCCCAAGGCTGGGCGATATCCCGTTTCGCGTCGCCAGTATGGCCCCCGCAATAGCGCCCGTTGTGCTGGCCAGCACCCATGCGCGGCTGAACACCTTTGGTACCGATATGCCCATCGAATAGGCGGTTGACTGGTCTTCTGCCGTGGCACGGATGGCGATGCCGCCCTTGGTGAACTTTACAAAAGCGACGATGCCACCAAACAGCAGCAGTGCCACAATCATGTTCACCAGATCGGTGCCGAATAGAAAGATCATCGTGCCGAACAGTTCAAACCGGATCGGCATGTTGGGCGCGATATAGGGCACGCTCGCCGCATCTGCCGTCCAGATCAACTGCGCCCCGCCCGACAGGATCGAGATCAAACCGACGGTCACCATGATCATTGCAAAAACCGACTGGCCCATAAGCGGACGCATCAGCACTCGTTCGATGATCCGCCCCAATACCGCGTTACACAGCAACGCGCCCACCAGACCCAGGATGATGCGTGGCACATTGGACAGCCAGTCCAGTACTGCCGCCACCGGCGAGAACATCGGCAGATCGCCCTTCATGGTGATCATCCATTCCGGTTGCCAATTGGCCAGCCATGCCGGCGCCCATTCCTGCCCGGGCACGATCACGCTGAAGGTGAAATAGAAATAGGCACCGAACATGATCAGGTAACCATGTGCAAAATTGACCACCTTGGTCGCCTTGTACACGCTGACGATGCCCACCGCGATCAGCGCGTAGATTGCGCCCGACATCAGCCCGTTGATGGCAAATTGAATAAACTGTCCCACTACGCCGCCGCCTTCCATTGCCCCGCAGCGGAATTTTCAAAAAATTCCGGTCCGATTTCTTGAAAAGAAATCGCCCCCCTCATGCCGCCGCCCCCAGATAGGCTTCGATCACTGCCGGGTTTCTTGACACCTCCGCTGGCGTACCACCGGCAATCTGCTGGCCAAAATTCAGCACCACGATGTGACTGCAAATATCCATCACCATATGCATGTCATGTTCGACCAGCAGGATCGTGGTGCCGAACTGCTCCTGCACATCCAGGATAAACCGCGCCATATCGGCGGTTTCCTCGCGGTTCATGCCCGCCACCGGTTCATCCAGCAGCAGCACCTTGGGCCGCATTGCCAGTGCCCGACCCAGTTCTACCCGCTTTTGCAAACCATAAGGCAGCATTGTGATCGGGTACTTGCGAATGTGATCAATCTCGAGAAAATCAATCACCTGCTCCTCAATCTCGCGGCGCAATGCCAGTTCTTCGCGCTGTGCGGCGCCAAAATACCGCAAGGCTTGCCAGACATTCGTTGTCAGCCGCGTGTGTCCGCCCAGTTTGATATTGTCCAGAACGGTCATACCGCGAAACAATGCGATGTTCTGAAATGTCCGCGCCAGCCCCAGCCCTGCCCGCTTGTCAGGGCTCATCGCGGTGATGTCTTTGCCTTCGAAATACACCCGTCCCCGGTCCGGTGTGTAAAAACCCGAAATCGCATTGAACAAGGAGGTCTTTCCCGCACCATTGGGGCCGATCACGCCGGTCACTTCGCCCGCCCGCGCCTCAAAATTGATGCCTTGCAGCGCCTTGATGCCACCAAACGACAGATGCAGGTCTTCGATCTTTAACAATCGCCATCTCCCACGCGCCGACACCAATAGACGCCCTCGAAAAGGCAAACTAACCGGTCTTCGGCGGACCTCCCTATATTTGCCGGTGTGATCCTGTTTCTTGCGGACCTTCAACGGCAAAGCTGTTGTCCCTTCACCCTAGCCGAGTGAAAGCATCCCGCAAGAGGCTTGATGGTGGCCCCTGCGCCAGCATCGCTAAAGAAATTAGTAAATAGCTAAATTATATAGTGATAATCGACACTTAACCGTTCGAAACAACCACAGATTAACGCTGCGTCACGTCAATCTGGCGATCAAATCCTTCAATGCCTTGCGGCTTGGATCCTCCAACGGGGCCATGCGCGACCGCCACAAAGTGGCCTGAGATTGCAGGATTAAGCCGTCGCTGAGAATCTTGAGATGGTTGGCCCGCAGGGTCTCACCGCTGGACGTGATATCGGCAATCGCCTCTGCGGTTTCGTTCTTGACGGTGCCCTCGGTCGCGCCTTGGCTGTCGACCAGCGCGTAGTCCGCGACGCCCCCCAACCGCAGGAAGTTCCGCACCAGACGGTGATATTTCGTGGCGATCCGCATCCGAAACCCGTGTTGCGCCCGAAATGCTGCTGCCGCCGCATCCAGATCATCCAGCGTGTCCACATCGACCCAGGCCTGCGGCACCGCGATCACCAGATCGGCGTGGCCAAACTTCAATTCCTCAATCGGTTCGACCAATTGTTCCCACAGTGCCAGTTTTTCCTGCACCAGATCGGTGCCCGTCACCCCAAGGTGTATCCGCCCCGCCGACAACTCGCGCGGAATTTCCCCCGCCGACAACAGGATCAGCGATACATCGTCAATCCCTTCGACCTTGCCGGCATATTCGCGGTCAGACCCGGTGCGCTGCAACGATACCCCACGCGCGCCGAACCATTCAAAGGTCTTTTCCATCAGCCGCCCCTTGGACGGTACACCCAGTTTGAGGGTCATTGCCCGCCCTCCAGTTCCAGCATCAGACCGGGGCGCATGACACCGCCCACTGCCGGGATTTCGCTGCCTTGTCCCAAGCGGCGCGTCAGCGCGTCATAGCGTCCACCCGTTGCAATCGCAGGCAGATCAGCCCGCGCCGTGGCCCGAAAACCAAAGACGAACCCGTCGTAGTATTCCATCGACGCCCGGCCATAGCTTGCCTCGAATACCAACGCGTCGGTGTCGACACCCCGTGCCCGCAGCGCTTCGGCCCTGTCTGCCACGCGCGTCACAGCATCTGAAATCGCGGGCATGTCCACCGCCAGATCGCGCAACCGGCTTAACGCATGGGGCATTGTCTCGCGCACGTCTAGAAGCGCTTCAATCAAATCCACCTGATTGGCAGATATAGGGGCTGCTGCAGCATCCTCGGCAAGCGCGGCGACCCGCGCGTCGATCTCGTCCTGCGACCGCATCCCGATCAGCGGGGCGGCGGATCGGGGCGCTGTACCCTCCAACAATGCCTTGCGTGTCGGCGGTACGGCGCTACGCCCCGCAAAACGCTCCAACAAAGAGCGAAAGCGCCGCGGCCGCCAGATGTGCCGCATCAAGGCCTGCTTACGCCGCGCCGTGGTCTGCAACCCATCTACAGCAGCCATCAGCACGCCGATATCACCTGTCACGGCCCGCACAGGCAGGCCCGCCATCGCCTCTGCAATCAAGGCAAACACCTCGGCATCCGCCGCGGCCGGGTCGACCCGGTCAAACACCTCAAAACCGACCTGGATATATTCATTGGCCCTGTTGGGATCATGCTCCTGTCGGCGAAACACCTCGCCTGCATAGGTATAGCGCGCAGGCTCCGCCCCATGCGCCATATGCATCTGCACCACCGGCACCGTGAAATCCGGGCGCAACATCTGCTCGCCCCGCAGGGCGTCCGATGTCACATAGGCGCGCGCGCGAATATCCTCGCCATATAGGTCTAGCAACGTATCCGCAGGCTGAAGGATCGGCGGCTCCACCAGAACCGCGCCCTGCGCTTCGAACATCGCGCGCAACCCTGCCGCCCGCGCCAGCGTTTCCGACCGTGTGGGCATCAGTTTGGCCGATCCAAGATATCACGCACCGCCTTCACCAGATCAGCGCGCTGAATTTCGTACTGGTTGGGCCGTTCTTTCCATTCTTCCAAGGTCGCGTCCTGCGCCAATTGCGCGCCCAGGATCATATCTTTGATCTGCACAACACCGCGCGCGTGTTCATCGCCGCCCTCAATCACCACCACCGGGCTGGCACGTTTATCGGCATATTTCATCTGGTTGCCAAAGTTCTTCGGATTGCCCAAATAAACCTCGGCACGAATGCCCGCCTGGCGCAACTCGGCCACCATCGCCTGATAATCCGCCATCCGGTCGCGGTCCATCACCGTCACAACAACAGGGCCAGCGCCCGCATCCGACAACCGGCCCTTGGCATCCAGCGCCGCCAATAACCGATCGACGCCAATAGATACGCCCGTCGCAGGCACTTCTTGCCCGGTGAAACGCTTGACCAGATCGTCATAACGCCCGCCCCCCGCAACCGAGCCAAAGTTGCGCACGCGGCCCTTGTCGTCTTTGATCTCGAATGTCAGCTCGGCCTCGAACACCGGCCCGGTGTAATAGCCAAGGCCGCGCACGACCGAGGGGTCAATCTCAACCCGATCCGCGCCATAGCCACCCGCGGCCAACAGATCAGAAATCAATTCCAACTCATCTACGCCCTGCGCACCAATGTCAGAGCCAGCCACCAGCTCGCGCAACCGTGCCACCGTCCGGGTACCGCTGGCCCGTTTGGCCTGCATGAACCCCATGATAACTTCGGCCTGTGCGTCCCCCAGCCCAGCCCCATCGGTGAAATCACCACTGTCGTCCTTACGCCCGGCACCCAACAAGGCACGCACGCCCTCCGGCCCGAGCCGATCCAATTTATCAATCGCACGCAAAACGATGCCGCGCGCGTGCTCCTTGTCGTCCCCAGACAGGCCCGCAACCTCCAGCACCCCATTGAGCACCTTACGGTTGTTCACCCGCACGACATAATCGCCCCGCTCAATGCCAACCTCTTCCAGACAATCTGCCAACATCGCACAAATCTCGGCATCCGCCGCCACCGAAGGCGCACCAACAGTATCCGCATCACACTGGTAAAACTGCCGAAACCGGCCCGGCCCGGGTTTTTCATTGCGCCAGACCGGCCCCATGGCATAGCGCCGATAAGGCATTGGCAAATCATTGCGGTGCTGCGCATAGACCCGCGCCAAGGGTGCGGTCAGATCATAGCGCAACGCCAACCAGTCACCGGGCTTGTCGCCCTCGGCATCCTCTTGCCAAGCAAACACTCCCTCGTTCGGGCGGTCGACATCCGGCAGGAACTTGCCCAATGCCTCAACCGTCTCCACCCCCGCCGATTCCAGCGCGTCAAAGCCATAACGATGATAGACCGCCGCGATCTTGCCCAACATCTCGGCACGATGCGTGACCTCAGCCCCGAAATAATCGCGAAAGCCCTTGGGCGTTTCGGCCTTGGGGCGGGGGGTCTTCTTCGGCTTGGCCATGGCAACGATCCTAGCATCTTCGTTCGGCCTCGCGTCTAGCCCAAGCCCCCCGCAAGAGCAAGCGACGCAGCCAGCGCCACCCTTTTTACCCCCTCTTTTTGGTCCTAAATATTCCTCGGGGGAGGCGCGGCACGCGCCGGGGGCAGACAGCCCCCTACCCACATTCATACCACCATGCTAAGCCCGCAAAAAAAGGATGCCCGCCGTGACTAACAAACTTGAAGAAGAAATCGCCCATCTTACCCGCACTGTCGACGATCTGTCTGAAGTGGTCGCGCGGCAGGAACGTGAGATTGTCACCCTCAACCGCCGTGTGCATATGCTGATGCAGCGCGAAGGCGAACGCGACGCATCCGGTGGCGGTGGTGTCGTCATGGGCGACGAACGCCCACCGCATTATTGATCAACCGCCGGATTTTACCGCCGCAGCCATCACTGCGCCGTCGTGGACCAGAACTTCAGACCAGCGCGCGTTGTCGCCACGATGCTCATAGGCGCTGACAAAGAACGTCGTCTTGTCCAACTTGCCGATCTTGCGCCCACAGGGTTTCCCGCGCCCAGCACCGCAAACCAATGACTTCACCGTATCATAAGCCTTGTCGGTTTCGCCGTAGGGCAGGTTTTCGCCCCCCGGCCCGTAGCGCAATTGCTCATAGAACGATGGCGCTCCCAGCAGCACGTTAGCCGCCGTTAACTGGCGCGGACAGCCATCGGAAAATCCTGTGATATAGAACGTCCGCGCCCCCGCGCCGCCCGGCGCGGAATCAAAAAGCTGGTACCCTCGCGCCGATCCATCTTTGACCTTTGCCCCCAGCTTTTCGCCCACCGCGGCACAAACCCGCGCCACTTGGCCAAAGGGCAAGCGCGTGCCAAAGGCGACGTCGTCGCTCGCATCTTCAGGCTGTGCCGAACCGCCGCCGAATAGCCCAAGCAGCCCGCCGCCTTTCGCAGGTTTGGGCGCGCTCAGCCCTTCAGGCAGATTACCACGTGCCGCATCCGTGCCGAAAAAACCGTCACGCGCGATCTCATCCTCCGTCGGCAACGCCTTGGAGGATGTTTTACCATTGGCAAGCTCGACGTCGGCCAAGCGCGGCACATCCGCCAAAGGATCACCGCAACCCGACAACACTGCCAAGCCAAGGATGAGAATCGCAGTTTTGAACATGATGGCCCCCCCGGAAAACACCGGCTGTTGCTACCGCATGCCTGCGTTTTCGTCCAGCGTGGCCGGCAAGCCCTCGCCTGCATAGGGTGCCGACGCCCATCCAGCGCCCTAGATTTCCTCGACTTCCATCACCCCGTCGAGCGACCGGATCGCCCCCTTGATCGCCGGGGTAACGGGATACTCAAGCCCCAGATCGACCTCGACTTCGCCGGGCAGTCCGGGGTCCATCAGACAGAACTGCACTGGCCCGCGCGCTGCCGCTTTCGCCGCTTTGCGCGCGCCGTCCAGCACATCGGCCACTGCCGAAATCGCCGCGGGGCCGTCGATGAATACCCGAAGGCCCATACTGCCGACATCCGCAACCGCCGTCTCAATCGGCACCACAGAGCGCCCCAGCAGCTTCAACTGCTCGCTCTCCATCGTCGCCTCGACGGTGACGATCACCTTTGATCCGACCTCAAGGTGTTCGCGCGCTGTTTCCAGAGTGTCGGAAAACAGCGTCACCTCATAGCCGCCCGTCGTGTCCGACATCTGCGCAAATGCAAACCGATTGCCCCGCGCCGATTTCCGCTCCTGCCGCCCGGCAACGACGCCTGCGATACAGGCGTTCATAGCCCCGCGCACCGATACCTCTTGCGTCAACTCGTCCAGCGTCAGGAATTTCACCGCCTTGCCGGTATACTTGCGTTTCAGCGCGCCCATATAATCGTCCAGAGGGTGCCCGCTAAGGTAGAAACCCACCGCCTTAAATTCTTCTGTCAGCCGTTCCGCCGACTGCCAATCGTCGCAGGGCAACACGCGCGGTTCGGGCAGATCATCGCCCGCCTCGCCAAACAGCGACACCTGATTGCTGGCCTTTTGTTCGTGGATCGCCGCAGAATAGCTCACCAGACCATCCAGTGCCTGAAACACCCGTCGGCGGTTGCTGTCGAGCACGTCAAACGCACCTGATCGCGCCAGCATCTCCAGTGGCCGTTTGCCGACCCGTTTCAGATCCACGCGCCGCGCCAGATCAAACAGCGTCGAGAATGGGCGATCGGCCCCTTCGACCCGACGCCCGTCGGTGATCAGCTTCATCGCCTCGACACCGACGTTTTTCAGCGCGCCCAGCGCATAGACCAGCGCCCCGTCGACCACCTTGAACTTCGCATCTGATCGGTTCACGCAGGGCGGCACCCACGGCAGTTCCAGACGCTTGCGCACCTCCTCAAAATACACCGCCAATTTGTCGGTCAGATGGATATCGCAGTTCATCACACCGGCCATGAATTCGACCGGGTGGTTCGCCTTTAACCATGCGGTTTGATAGCTGACGACTGCATAGGCCGCCGCGTGCGATTTGTTGAAACCATAATTCGCAAATTTTTCGAGAAGGTCGAAAACCTCGGTGGCTTTCTTCTTGTCCACCCCGTTGGCCATCGCGCCCTTTTCAAACTTGGGGCGTTCCTTGGCCATCTCTTCGGCGATTTTCTTACCCATCGCCCGGCGCAGCAGATCAGCGCCGCCAAGGGAGTAGCCCGCCATGACCTGCGCAATCTGCATCACCTGTTCTTGATAAACGATGATGCCTTGGGTCTCTTCGAGAATGTGGTCGATGGACGGATGAACCGATTCCAGCTGGCGCTGGCCGTTCTTCACTTCGCAATAGGTCGGAATGTTTTCCATCGGGCCGGGGCGGTACAGCGCCACAAGGGCCACGATGTCTTCGATACAGGTCGGCTTCATGCGCTTGAGCGCATCCATCATGCCGCTGGATTCCACCTGAAACACCGCCACCGTCTTGGCACTGGCGTAAAGTTTATAAGAGGCCTCGTCATCGAGCGGGATCGTGGCGATATCGTCCACATGACCCTCGGGCGGTTGGTACAGTTCCACCCCATCGGCGCGAAGGTGCAAATGCCGACCGGACGCTTTGATCTGATCCACCGCGTTCTGAATCACGGTCAGGGTTTTCAGGCCCAAAAAGTCAAATTTGACCAGCCCGGCCTGTTCAACCCATTTCATGTTGAACTGGGTTGCAGGCATATCGGATCGCGGATCTTGGTAAAGTGGTACCAGCGCATCCAGTGGCCGGTCACCAATCACCACACCCGCCGCGTGGGTCGAGGCATTGCGCAGCAGCCCTTCGACCTGCTGACCGTAATCCAGCAACCGTGCGACCACCTCTTCGTTGCGCGCCTCTTCACGCAGGCGCGGCTCATCCGCCAGCGCCTTTTCGATGCTCACAGGTTTTACGCCTTCGACCGGGATCATCTTGCTCAACCGGTCCACCTGGCCATAAGGCATCTGCAACACCCGGCCGATGTCGCGCACCGCCGCCTTGGACAGCAATGCACCAAAGGTGATGATTTGCCCCACTTTGTCGCGCCCATATTTGGCTTGCACGTATTGGATCACCTCCTCGCGACGATCCATGCAAAAATCGATGTCAAAGTCGGGCATCGACACCCGCTCAGGGTTCAAGAACCGCTCGAACAGAAGGTTATAGCGTAGTGGGTCAAGGTCCGTAATTGTCAGCGCATAGGCCACAAGAGAACCCGCACCAGAACCCCGCCCCGGCCCCACCGGAATGTCTTGATCCTTGGCCCATTTGATAAAATCGGCAACGATCAGAAAATAGCCGGGAAACCCCATGCCTTCAATGATACCCAGTTCAAAATCCAGCCGCTTTTCGTAATCCTCGACCGACACAGCGTGGGGAATAACCGCCAGACGGCCCTTGAGCCCAGCGTGGGCCTGACGCTTGAGTTCTTCAATTTCGTCATCGGCAAACTTCGGAAGGATCGGGTCACGGCGATAGGCCATAAAGGCACAGCGTTTTGCAATCTCTACCGTATTGGCCACCGCCTCGGGCAGATCGGCAAACAGGGTTACCATCTCACTTTGGGTCTTGAAATAATGCTGCGCGGTCAGACGGCGGCGCGGCTGCTGCTGATCGACGTAGGCACCTTCAGCAATACAGATCAACGCGTCATGCGCCTCGTACATTTTGCTGTCAGGAAAATAGACGTCATTTGTCGCCACCAGCGGGATGCCCATAGCATAGGCCATTTCAACAAAGCCGCGCTCGGTCAGCCGCTCTGCCTCGGGCTGGCCATCTTCGCCCGGATGTCGCTGCAATTCGACATAAAGTCGGTCGCCAAATGCCGCATGCAACCGCGCCATCAACGCCTCAGCCGCCGGGCGCTGCGCGCCGCGCAGTAACTGCCCCACCGGACCACCCGGCCCGCCCGTCAGACAGATCAACCCCGCACTCCGTGCCTCCAGCTCTGCCAGCGTCACCTCTGCGGTGGCGCCACCCTTATCCAGGTATAGGCAGGAATTGAGCTTCATCAGGTTCTCATAACCCCGCTCGTTCTGCGCCAGCAAAACCACCGGGGCGGGGGCGCGCGGTTTTTCGCCGGGCTGCACCTCGACATAGGCCAAATCAACCTGACAGCCGATGATCGGCTGCACCCCCGCGCCCGCCATCGCCACGGAAAATTCCAGCGCCGCAAACATGTTGTTGGTGTCGGTTAGCGCCAGCGCGGGCATGCCCGCCTTGCGGCACATATCTGGCAGCTTTTTCAGCCGCAGCGCGCCTTCCAAAAGGGAATATTCGGAATGGCTGCGCAGGTGAATGAATCGGGGGTCATTTTTCATGTCGCCAACTTAGGCCAGCCGCCGGGGCGACGCCAGCGTCGGAATCCCGTCAGGTCATACAGGTCGGTCGATCACCGAATAGGAAGCCAATGGCCCGCCGCCCGCTGCGTGATCTAAGGTTGGGCAGTCCCCAAACGCTTTTTCCTTGCCAAGCCGCCCCCCGCCCCGCTAGCCTGACCTCTACCAAGCTCGCGCCCGGTTCTACGCCGCATCGAACCCCGCGCAATAAAGGGCCATATTGTACCGCGGCGGGTTTGAAACCATGGACATCACTTTTCTTCTTAACGGAGAAGTTGTGTCGCTCTCCGACATTTCGCCAACCACCACCGTGCTAGATTGGCTGCGCGAAGAGCGCGGCCTCACAGGAACCAAGGAGGGTTGCAACGAAGGCGACTGCGGCGCTTGTTCGGTTATGATCACCGATGAAGTAGGTTCGCGCGCCCTCAACGGCTGCATTCTGTTCCTGCCTCAGATCAACGGCAAATCCGTCACCACCGTCGAAGGGCTGCGCGCCCCGGATGGTACGCTGCACCCTGTGCAGCAGACGATGATTGACCACCACGGCAGTCAATGTGGCTTTTGCACCCCCGGCTTTGTTATTTCGATGGCTACAGCACACTTGAACGGTGCTACCGATCACGACGTGCAACTGGCGGGTAATCTATGCCGCTGCACTGGCTACGGACCCATCATCCGCGCCGCCGATGCTGCTGCTGGCAAACCCGTCCCTGACCATTTGAAAAACCTCTCTCAGTTTTTGGTTAAGGACCTCCCTGCCCCCCGGCCACCTAAAACGCCTGGCCGCGAGCCTGCACATATCCAACCTGACAACAGCGATACCCTCGCGGCATGGTATCTCGATCACCCGGACGCCACCCTCGTGGCCGGGGCGACGGATGTGGGTCTCTGGGTCACAAAAGGTTTTCGCGATCTGGGCACAGTGGCCTTTCTCAATCAATGCGCCGATCTGCGCGGCATAACCGAAACAGACAGTGGGTTTCGCATCGGTGCCATGACAACGTTGACGGATGTGGAAGCAGCCCTTGCCCCGCATCACCCCAGTCTTGGTGCGATGCTGCGCCGCTATGGTTCAACCCAAGTGCGCAACGCCGCCACCATCGGCGGGAATATCGCTAATGGCTCGCCCATTGGCGACGGCCCACCTGCGCTGATCGCCCTCAGTGCCTCGCTCCACCTGCGCCGGGGCGACACGCGCCGCGCCCTGCCGCTCGAAGATTTCTTTATCGACTATGGCAAACAAGACCGCGCAGCGGGCGAATTTGTCGAAGCGATCACAATCCCAAAACAGCGCGACACTCTGCGCTGCTACAAACTGTCAAAACGCTTTGACCAAGACATTTCTGCCGTCTGCGGCTGCCTGTCGATCACCGGCGATGGCAAAACCATCCAAACCGCCCGCCTTGCCTATGGCGGCATGGCCGGCACGCCAAAACGCGCCACTGCGGCAGAAACCGCACTGATCGGCCAACCCTGGGCCGAAGATACAATCCGCGCCGCCATGGCCGCGATGGCCGACGATTTCCAACCGCTTAGCGACATGCGTGCCTCTGCCGCCTATCGCATGCAAACGGCACAAAACATTCTGCTGCGCTACTTCCACGATGCCAACGGCCAAACCACCAACCTGATGGAGGTCAGCGCATGAGCATCGCCCACCCGCTGCCCCACGACGCCGCCGCCCTGCATGTCACCGGGGCCGCGCGTTACGTTGATGACATCCCAACCCCGCGCGGCACGCTGCATCTGGCATTCGGCCTTAGCACGGTGGCGGCTGGCACGCTCATGGCGCTGAACCTCGACGCCGTGCGCGCGGTGCCGGGTGTGCTGCATGTCCTGACAGCCGCTGATCTGCCCAACGACTGCGACACCTCGCCGTCCAACCATGACGAACCTCTGCTGGCCATTGATACCGTGCATTTTGCAGGCCAGCCGCTGTTTCTGGTGATCGCCACCAGCCACCGCGCCGCACGCCGGGCCGCCGCACTGGGCAAGGCGGAAATCACCGCCGCCGATCCGATCCTGACCATCGACGCCGCCCTTGCCGCGGGCAGCCGTTTTGAGGATGGCCCGCGTATCTATCAAAAGGGCGACGCGCCCAGCGCCCTTAAAAACGCGCCAAAACGCCTGTCAGGTCAGATCGACATCGGCGGTCAGGAACATTTCTACCTCGAAGGCCAAGCCGCGCTCGCCCTGCCGCAGGACAACGGCGATATGCTGGTGCATTCCTCGACCCAACACCCCACCGAAATTCAACACAAGGTCGCCCACGCCATAGGCCGCCCGATGCACGCCGTGCGCGTCGAGATCCGGCGTATGGGAGGCGGATTTGGCGGCAAGGAAAGCCAAGGTAATGCGCTGGCCATCGCCTGCGCCGTGGCCGCCGGGCTAACCGGCAAACCCTGCAAAATGCGCTATGACCGCGATGACGACATGACCGTGACCGGCAAGCGCCACGATTTTCGCATTTCCTATGACGTCGGCTTTGACGACACGGGCCGCATCACCGCGCTGGATTTCACACAGTACGCCCGCTGCGGCTGGTCGATGGACCTCAGCCTGCCGGTGGCTGACCGCGCCATGCTGCACGCCGACAACGCCTATCACCTGACGGACATCCGCATCACCTCGCACCGATTGCGCACCAATACCACCAGCGCCACCGCCTTTCGCGGCTTTGGCGGGCCGCAGGGGATTGTCGGGATCGAGCGTGTGATGGATCATATCGCGCACCACATTGGCCGCGATCCGCTGTCTGTGCGGCAGGCCAACTACTATGACGATTGCGCCGATCATGCGCCAAAGGTCGCGGATACAGGCACCGCCATCGACAACCGCACGCCCCCGGCGACCGAGGCTGATCTGTCCTCGCGCGGTGCCCCGCCCGCAGGCGGCGGCAGCACACCGAGGATGCCCTACACGGATGCGCAGACCACCCCCTATCACCAGCCGGTGACAGACTGCATCATCAACGCGCTGACAGACCGGCTGGCACAAACCGCCGATTACACCAAACGTCGCGCCGCCATCGCGAAATGGAACGCGCAAAACCTACTGCTGAAACGTGGCATTGCCCTCACCCCGGTGAAATTCGGCATTTCCTTCACCCTCACCCACCTGAACCAAGCAGGCGCGCTGGTGCATGTCTATCAGGATGGCTCCATCCACCTGAACCACGGCGGCACCGAAATGGGCCAAGGGCTGTTTCAAAAGGTAGCCCAAGTCGCCGCCGCGCGCTTTGGTGTCTCGCCCGAACTGGTAAAAATTACCGCCACCGACACCGCCAAAGTGCCCAACACCTCCGCCACGGCTGCGTCTTCTGGCTCCGACCTCAACGGCATGGCCGCGCAAATCGCCTGCGACACGATCCGCGACCGTATGGCGGACCATCTGGCCGAACGCTATCAAACCACGCCCGACAAGGTGCGTTTTGCAAATGGCATGGTCCAGATCGGGGCCGAAGAAATCACCTTTGCCGCCGCCGCCGCATCGGCCTATGAAAACCGCGTCAGCCTGTCGGCCACCGGGTTCTACAAAACCCCCGACATCGAATGGGACCGCATCGCGGGCCGGGGTCGCCCGTTCTATTACTTTGCCTATGGCGCCGCCTGTACCGAAGTTGTCATTGACACCCTGACCGGCGAAAACCGCATCCTTCGAACCGATATCCTGCACGACGCCGGGGCATCGCTGAACCCGGCGCTGGACATCGGCCAGATTGAAGGCGGATATGTGCAGGGCGCAGGCTGGCTCACCACCGAAGAACTGGTCTGGGACGATCACGGCACCCTGCGAACTCATGCGCCATCGACCTATAAAATCCCCGCCTGCTCTGACCGACCCCCAGTGTTCAACGTCGCCCTGTGGGATCAGCCGAATCCGGTCGATACCGTCTACCGCTCGAAGGCTGTAGGCGAACCGCCCCTGATGCATGGCATATCCGCCTTTATGGCGCTCAGCGATGCGGTATCCGCATGCGGGCCGCGCTACGGCGATTTGCAAGCCCCCGCTACTGCGCAATCTGTTTTGGCTGCGATTGGAAGGGCGCAAGGATGACAGCGCTCTATGTCGAGATAACCGCAACCCGAGGATCGGCTCCGCGCGACGCAGGCACCGCGATGAAGGTTACGGTACTCGGCACAGAAGGCACCATCGGTGGCGGCGCATTAGAACACTTGGCCATTGCTCATGCCCGACATCTGCTGGCCGAGGGCCGCACCGATGACACCCGGACCATCCCGCTTGGCCCCGGTCTGGGTCAGTGCTGCGGCGGATCGGTGACCTTGCATTACACCGACCAGCCGCGCCCCCTCGACACCGCGACGCCCCTGCCGCTTGAGATGTACGGCGACATAAACACGCCGCTATGGCTTTGGGGCGCGGGCCATGTCGGACGCGCGGTGGTGGCCGCCTGCCCGCCCTGCGCATTCGACATCACATGGGTCGACAGCGCTCCCAACCGTTTTCCAGACAAAGTGCCAGCGCATGTCACTGTGACCCCGACCGCCGACATGCCGCGCCTTGCCGCCCATGCGCCTGCGCAGGCGCACCATCTGATCTTTACCTATTCCCACGACATTGATCTGGCGCTCTGTGCTGCCCTGCTGAGAAATGGGGCCGCCAGCATCGGCCTTATCGGGTCTGACACAAAATGGGCCCGATTTTCCAAGCGTTTAGCGGCGATGGGGCTAGACGCCTCCTTGATCATCTGCCCTATTGGCGACAAAAGTATGGGCAAAATGCCCGCCCAAATCGCCCATGGCACACTGACCGCCCTCATGGCCCATATCCAGCCAAAGGTATCCGCATGACCGAGCTGCTTCTCGACCTCAAGGGGCTGACGAAGGCCTATCCGGGCGTTGTTGCAAATGATGACGTGTCTCTCAGTATCGCGCCCGGCGAGGTCCACGCACTGCTTGGGGAAAACGGCGCGGGCAAATCGACGTTGGTCAAAATGATCTACGGGTTGGTCAAACCCGACGCGGGCCAGATGAAGATGCACGGGCATTCCTTTTCCCCGGCTGATCCACATGCCGCACGCACGGCTGGGGTCGGTATGGTGTTTCAGCATTTTTCGCTGTTCGACGCACTCAGCGTCGCCGAGAACATCGCACTTGGCATGGAAAACCCACCCAAGATGCGCGCGCTCAGCCAGCAAATCCGCGATGTGTCCGACACTTACGGGCTACCGCTATCGCCGGATCGGATTGTCGGTGATTTGTCGGCGGGTGAACGTCAGCGCGTCGAGATCATCCGCTGCCTGCTGCAAGATCCCAAGCTTCTGATTATGGACGAACCCACCTCGGTACTTACGCCGCAAGAAGTTGAAATACTGTTCAAAACCCTACGCAAGCTTTCCGCCGAAGGCACCGCGATCCTTTATATCTCACACAAGCTCGAAGAAATTCGCAGCCTGTGCGACAGCGCCACCATCCTGCGTCTCGGCAAGGTGGTGGGCCATTGCACCCCGTCGGAAACCTCGGCGCGCGACATGGCCGAAATGATGGTGGGCAGCGTGCTGCAAACCCCGACGCGGGCGGGCAAAGCACCGGGTGAGGTTGTTCTGGAATTGCGCGGTCTGTCTGCAAAATCCCCCAGTGCCTTTGGGATGCCGCTGCGTGATATCTCGGTGCAGGTGCGGCGCGGCGAGGTGCTGGGCATTGGCGGTGTGGCGGGCAACGGGCAGGATGAATTGCTCGGCGCGCTGTCAGGTGAAATGCGCAGTGCGCCGGGAATGGTCCATTTTCAAGACCGCGATATTGGCCTGCTCGGCCCTACCCCCCGGCGCGCAATGGGGATACTGACCGCCCCCGAAGAACGGCTGGGCCATGCGGCCGTGCCTGACATGTCACTGACCGAAAACGCCATGCTGACCGGTGCAGCACGCGAAGGGCTGGACCGGGGCGGGATGCTTGACTGGCGCGCGGCGCGGGTCTTTGCCCAAAAGATCATTGAAACTTTTGATGTGCGCACCCCCGGACCCGGCAATGCTGCGCGGTCGCTTTCGGGCGGCAACCTACAAAAATTTGTTATTGGCCGCGAGGTGTTGCAACGCCCCGACCTGCTGGTGGTGAACCAGCCCACATGGGGTGTTGATGCCTCTGCCGCCGCTGCGATCCGGCAGGCGCTGCTGGATCTGGCCACAGGCGGCACGGCGGTGATCGTGATCAGCCAGGATCTGGATGAACTGATGGAGATTTCCGATAATTTTGCCGCCCTGAACGAAGGCCGCCTATCCGCCCCCCGCCCCGCACAGGGACTGACGGTAGATGAGATCGGCCTGATGATGGGTGGCGCGCATGGCATGGAGGTGGCGCATGTGTGATCCGTTGCGCTTGGGTTTGTGTGGCACCGTGAACCTGGAGGGCAGCGCGTGATCCGCCTTGAAAAACGCCCGCAGCCCAGCCGGACGCTGTCGCTGGCCACCCCGCTGATGGCGGTTTTGGCAACGATGCTTTTTGGCGGCTTGTTGTTTGCCGTGTTGGGCAAAGACCCGTTGGTGGCGCTTCAGACGATTTTCTGGGACCCATTGTTTGGCAAAAACGCGTTTTACTACCGCCCTCAATTGTTGATCAAAGGCGCGCCATTGGTGCTAATCGCCATCGGTCTGTCACTGGGGTTCAAGGCCGGAATCTGGAACATCGGCGCCGAGGGCCAGTACATCATGGGCGCGATATTCGGCGCGGGTGTTGGACTGGCGTTTTACCCGGCAGAGGGCTGGTATATCTTCCCGCTAATGGTGCTGGGCGGGGCGTTTGGGGGCTGGCTTTGGGCGATGATCCCGGCGTTTTTAAAGGTGCGCTTTGGTACCAATGAAATTTTGGTTTCCCTGATGCTGGTCTATGTGGCCGAACAATTCCTGTCCTCTATGGCGTTGGGACTGATGAAAAATCCCGAAGGCTACGGCTTTCCGGGTTCGCGCAATCTGCAACAATACGCCCCCGCCCATAACGCCGAAATCCTTGCCGGATCGGGGATGCACTGGGGCGTGGTTGCCGCGCTGATCGCGGTGATCTTCGCCTATGTGTTGCTGGCCAAACACCGCCTTGGCTTTGCCATACGTGTGACGGGCGAAGCACCCCGCGCCGCACGGTTTTCCGGTGTAAACCCGGTGCGGCTTGTGCTGTTCTGCATGGGTATGTCGGGACTGCTGGCGGGCCTTGCCGGTATGTTTGAGGTCGCAGGCCCCGCCGGGCAGATCACCATTGATTTCAATGTGGGCTATGGCTTTACCGCGATCATCGTGGCCTTTCTGGGCCGCCTGCACCCCATCGGCATCCTGCTGGCGGGGGGGCTGATGGCGTTGACCTATATCGGCGGTGATATCGCGCAGTCCAGCCTTGGCCTGCCCGCCGCCGCCATCCAGGTGTTTCAGGGAATGTTATTGTTTTTCCTGCTCGCCCTTGATGTTCTCACCAATTACCGGCTGCGCTTTGGCGCGGCGGAGGCTGCATGATGGATCTTTCCGCAATCAACCCCGTTCTGTTCGTCGCAGGCTTTCTCGTTGCCGCAACACCCTTGATCTTTGCCGCCATTGGCGAATTGGTCGCCGAAAAATCGGGGGTGCTGAACCTCGGTGTTGAGGGAATGATGATCACCGGCGCGATCTGCGGCTTTGCCGTTGCGGTGGAAACCGGGTCACCGATCATGGGCTTTGCCGCAGCGGCAGTGGGAGGCGCGGCGCTGTCATTGCTCTTTGCCTTTCTCACGCAGATCGCGCTGGCCAATCAGGTCGCCTCTGGCCTTGCGCTTACGCTCTTTGGGTTGGGCCTGTCGGCGCTGCTGGGGCAAAGCTATGTCGGGATCAAACCACCACGGCTCGGCGATATCGACTTTGGTCCACTGGCCGATATTCCGGTGATCGGGCCAATCCTGTTTACTCATGATATCATCTTGTACTTCGGAATTTTCCTTGTGGCTGCGGTATGGGCGGTTCTGAAATTTGCCCGCGCCGGGCTGATCCTGCGCGCGGTGGGCGAAAGCCACGATGCCGCACATGCGCTAGGGTACAAGGTCAAACGCATCCGCACCATGGCGATCCTGTTCGGCGGCGCTTGTGCCGGGCTTGGCGGCGCCTACATCAGCCTGATCCGCGTGCCGCAATGGACCGAAGGCATGACCGCAGGCATCGGCTGGATCGCGCTGGCGCTGGTGGTCTTTGCGTCATGGAAGCCATGGCGCATGATATTGGGTGCCTATCTTTTTGGCGGTATCACTCAATTGCAGCTTAATCTACAGGGCGCGGGCGTTGCCATCCCGGTGGAGTATCTGGCAATGTCGCCTTACCTCATCACCATCCTTGTGCTGGTGATCCTTTCTGCGGATAAGAGTGCCGCACCGGCCGCTTTGGGCCGCACCTTCCACGCCTCCAACTAGGGGCCTCACGATCTGCCCACCCGGCAACCGGGGGGTGATAACAACAGGGGAAACCACATGAAATTATCTGCACTTCTGACCAGCGCTGCTGTGGCGCTTGGCCTCGCGACAGGCGCGATGGCACAGGACAAAACCAAGGTCGGTTTTGTATTTGTTGGCCCTGTGGGCGATGGCGGCTGGACCTATGAACATAACGAAGGCCGTCTGGCCGTCGAAAAAGAATTTGGCGACGCGGTTGAAACCGTCTTTGTGGAAAACGTCGCCGAAGGCCCGGATTCCGAGCGGGTGATGACACAGATGGCCCTCGACGGCGCCGATCTGATTTTCACGACATCGTTCGGCTACATGGACCCGACAATCAATGTCGCCGCCAAATTCCCGGACGTGAAGTTTGAACACGCCACCGGCTACAAACGTGCCGATAACGTGTCCACCTACTCCGCCCGCTTCTACGAAGGCCGCGCCATTCAGGGTCACATTGCCGGGTCGATGACCAAATCCAACATCGTGGGTTACATCGGTTCCTTTCCGATCCCCGAAGTGATCCGGGGCATCAACTCTGCCTATATCCACGCCAAAAAAGTCAACCCCGACGTGCAGTTCAAAATCGTCTGGGCCTACACTTGGTTTGATCCGGCAAAAGAAGCAGACGCCGCCAAGGTGCTGATCGAACAGGGTGCCGACGTCGTTCTGCAGCACACAGACTCCACCGCGCCACAGGCCGCAGCGCAAGAAGCAGGTAATGTGATTACCTTTGGTCAGGCGTCGGATATGGCACAATACGGGCCATCGCCGCGCGTGTCCTCGATCATTGACAACTGGGCGCCCTATTACATCGCGCGCACCAAGGCGGTGATGGATGGGACATGGGAGAGCACAGACACATGGGACGGCATCGGCGCTGGCATGGTCGGCATCGGCGAGATTTCGGACGCAGTCCCTGCAGAGGTCAAAGCCGAGGCGCTGGCTCTGAAGGACAAGATCGCATCGGGCGAATACCACCCCTTCACCGGGCCGATCAATAAACAGGACGGCTCTGTCTGGCTGGAAGAAGGTCAGGTTGCCGAGGACTTTGGCGATAACGGTCTGGCCGGTATGAGCTTCTACGTTGAAGGCATCGAAGGCACGATCCCGAAGTAATCCGGCAATTCCCTAATATCTTGGAAGGGCGTGCAGACAACTGCGCGCCCTTTCTTTTTGCGCCATGCCGCCGCCCTGCGCCGGGTTCACTGGCCGCTCAACCGGGGTCAGGATCACCTTACCTTGCGTCAATTAAAATTTGTCTTATCATACGAGAGATTCCCCTTTCCTGTTACCACGCCGTTTTTTTGGGCGTGACAAAGCTTTTTTATGCATCCGCAGCGGCCTTTTCATTTCAGGTTGGCCCCTGCCCCCATGGAGGTTTACTGCCATGACCGTATCGCTCGCGACCGACAGTGCAGGCAATACTTATCAACTTTGGGCACAGCGACAGGCCAATTCCTGCGCCGTTGCGTCGATCTGGATGGCGCGCGGCATTGCGCGGCAGATGTCTATAGACGAAAGCGAATGGGAACTCGCCAATCGCATGTACAATCAAGCGATTGCCGGTATGTCACCCGAAGGGGGGCCACCCCCGCCCGGTGCACCAATGTCGCTTGATCCAGGGTCATATGACGCCAATCAAAGTTCGATGGCCAACACCTTTGCTTCGACGGGGGTTTATGCCCGTCAGGTGGCCGACATGCTGCGCCAAGAGGGCTTTAACGTCCGCCACATGAGCGCGCGTTCAGTACTTGGTGACTGGCTTACGCCCACGCGGCCTGCCATAATCCTTGTTGGCTGGTACCCGCAGGGCAAAGGCCAACCTCGGCGCGGCGGCCACTTTATCGTCGCGGCGGCCAAACGGCGCGATGGGCGCATTGTGTATCTTGATCCATGGGGCGGGGTGCTGCGCGAGGTGCGCAACAATGGCCGCTACCCCCAAACGGGCATCGTCGAAGAAGCGATCTATTTCCGCGACTGACCCTGCCGGGGCAAAGCGTCTTGTAGCGCGCGACACCCGCGCTACACTGTCCTTCAACGCTGTTTGAAGGGCACCCTTTATGATCACTGTCCACCACCTTAACCGCTCGCGCTCGCACCGGATTCTTTGGCTTCTCGAAGAGCTGGAACAGCCCTATACGATCTCGCAATACATCCGCGACGCCACGACCAATCTCGCGCCACCGGAACTCAAGCTTGTTCATCCTTTGGGCAAATCCCCGATGATCGAAATCGACGGGCAGTTGATCGCTGAAAGTGCCGCTATCGTCGAAGTGCTCTGCGCGCGGTTCGCCCCGGAAATGATCCCCGAGCGTGACACCCCTGCCTACCTGCGCCACCTTGAACTGATGCATTTTGCCGAAGGCTCGGCCATGACGCCGATACTGATGAACCTCTACGTCTCGCGCTTGGGCGACGCCGGCGCCCCGCTACAGCCGCGTATCACCTCTGAGCTGGACAACCACTATAGCTACATGAACAGTCTCGTGCGACCTTCCGGGCATTTCGTACAAGACAGCCTCAACGCTGCCGATATCATGCTCAGCTTTCCAGCGGAGATCGCCATGCGTCAGGGCCGCGCGGCGGATTATCCAGCGCTGGCGGGGTTCGTCGACATGATCAAGAACCGTCCCGCCTATCAACGCGCCACAGAAAAGGGCGAGCCTGAAAAGGGTTGACTTCCGTCCGCCCGGAGCAAGTCGCTGGCGCCGGCCCTCGCCCCGACAAATAAGACCGTACCTGCTGCATCCGCCGATCCGGCTGCTGCTACGGGCTTCCCCGTTGCACGGCCGCCGCGCCCGTGCCAACACTCAACGTATGAAAAACACCCTCACCAGCCCCAACGGCACCCCCGCAAGCCGCCTCGCCTTTGGCACCATGCAATTCGGCGGCCGCGCCGATGCCGTCGCCTCACGGGCCATGTTTGATGCCTGTATCGGAGCGGGCATCACCCATTTCGACACAGCTCACGTCTATACCGATGGCGCGTCGGAGACGTTGCTGGGCGGCTTTGTGCAAGACCGCCGCGACGATCTGATCATCGCGACAAAGGCGGCCTATACCGGCGGGGCCACGCGGGAAAATATCCTGTCCTCCGCCGAGACATCGCGCCAGCGGATGCAGCTCGATACGCTCGATGTCCTCTATCTGCACCGTTTTGACCCCGACACAGAACTATCCGTCAGCTTCCAAGCCTTTGCCGATCTCAAGGCCCGCGGTCACATCCGCCACATCGGCCTGTCGAACTTTGCCGCATGGCAGGTGGTCAAGGCCGCACATGTGGCCGCCGAACACGGGCTGGGCATTGCAGTGATCCAGCCGATGTACAACCTGGTCAAACGCCAGGCCGAGGTAGAGATCCTGCCCATGGCAGACGATCTGGGCATCCTCGCAGCGCCATATTCACCCCTCGGTGGGGGCCTTCTGACAGGCAAATACGCAAGCGGCGGTGGCGGGCGACTGACCGAAGATGCCAGATACGCCGCGCGTTATGGTCAAGACGCCATGCACCAGGCTGCCTCTGGGCTTGCCGCGCTGGCGACCGATCTGGGCACCAGCGCGGCTACGCTCGCGGTTGCTTGGGCGGCCGCGCACCCCACCGGCCCCAGCCCGATCATCTCGGCGCGCTCGACCGATCAACTCGCGCCCTCTCTCGCGGCGCTTGACTACACGATGACGCCAGAAGTTTACCAAGCGATATCGGCACTTTCACCCACACCTCCCCCCGCGACGGACCGGCTGGAAGAACAGACATGACGGGCCGTCTTCCACCCAGCGCCAGCATCGCCGAACCAGCAACCGGCGACCGGCTTATCGCGCCCTCAGCCGCGCGTAACCTTGGCCCGCTCAGCGATCTGGTTGCTGCGCATGCCCCGACACAGGGACGCGCTTTGGAGATTGCGAGCGGGACTGGGCAACACGTGGTCGCCTACGCCACGCGCCTGCCCGGCGTGCACTGGCATCCCAGCGAGATCGACGGCACCCGCCGCGCCAGTATCAATGCCCATATGGCCGACGCGGAGCTGCCCAACGTCGACCCTGCCATCGCGCTGGATGCCACGCAGCGCGGATGGGCTGCGCAACATCAACCGTTTGATTTCATTATTCTTTCAAACCTGCTGCATCTGATCGTCACAGACGCTGTTCGGACCCTGATCACCGAGGCCGCAATCGCGCTCGCTGACGGGGGCACGCTGATCCTTTATGGCCCGTTCAAACGCGGCGGCGTGCTGACCTCGCCAGGCGATGAAAAATTCGACGCCGAGCTGCGCGCCGCCGATCCGGCCATCGGCTACAAGGATGATCTCGACATGGCGCGTTGGCTCAGCGATGCTGGGCTCAGCCCCATCGACGTGGCACAGATGCCCGCCAATAACCTCGCCTTCATCGCAGGAAAGCCAACCGAATGAAATTAGCCAAACGCCTAGTTTTCCTGTCACTTTTTGCCCTTGCCGCCTGCGGCGCCCCCCGCAGTGCCGCACCGCCTGCCGATCCGGGTGTTCTGTTTTCGGCCAATTTCGGCGATCGTGATCCGGTGGCATTTACCGGCCAAAGCCCGAACCGCTTTGCCGTGCACGGAATCGACGCTGCCCGCTTTCAAAAAAGCGTCGATTGGCAGACCGCGCGGCGCAACGGCGTGAATTTTGCCTTTATAAAAGCCACCGAAGGCGGTGATCTGCTGGACTCTGAATTCAACACGCACTGGCGGGGTGCAGGCAATGCCGGGGTCGCGCGAGGCGCCTACCATTTCTATTATTTTTGCACCTCGCCCGAGGATCAGGCGCGCTGGTTTATCCGCAACGTGCCGCGCGGCAACATGCTGCCGCCGGTGCTGGATATGGAGTGGAACCCCTTCTCGCCGACTTGCGCCCACATTCGTCCGCCAGGCAACGAGGTGCGTGACCAGATGCGCCGCTGGCTGGCGGTGGTCGAAGCCCACTACGGCCAACGCCCGATCATCTACACCACGCCCGAATTTTATCGCCAGAACGGGCTAAGTATTTTTAAAGGTTATGATTTCTGGCTTCGCACTACGGCCAAGACACCCGCCGAGGCCTATCCGGGTCAAAGCTGGCGTTTCTGGCAGTACAGCGCTACCGGCACCGTGCCCGGCATCGCCGGAGATGTCGACTTGAACGCCTTTTCCGGAAGCCGCGCCGACTGGCAGGCCTGGGTTGCGGCCCGCGCGCGGTAACGATTTCTTTTAAAGAAATCGGGCCGGAATTTTCAAAAAATTCCGGCCCCGCAGGCGTTCACCCATCCACGCGGATGGTGGTGTTTTTCGGATCATAAGGGCTGTCTTCTACAATCGTCGCGTCCCACAGTTGGTCCATGATCTTGACCTGCAACTTGGTACCCACTTCGGCGTGTTCCGGCTTAACGTAACCCATGCCGATGCTCTTGCCAAAGGCCACCGAATACCCGCCCGAGGTCAACCGCCCGGTGCGCCCATCCGCATGATACAACACCTCGCGGCCCCAGGGATCGGCGTCCTCTGGCCCGTCGATCAGCACCGTGACACATTTGGATCGGATACCATGCGCCTGCATCGCCTCCTTGCCGTAGAAATCCTTGGACAGGTCCACAAAACGCGGCAGGTCAGCCTCTAGCGGTGTTGCGTCACGGCCCAGTTCATTGCCGAAAGCACGGTAGGATTTTTCCTGACGGAGCCAGTTCTGCGCCCGTGCGCCGACCAGCTTCATCCCGTGCTTTTCGCCTGCTTTCTCGAGCTGGTCGAACAGGTAATTCTGCATCTCGATCGGGTGATGCAATTCCCAGCCCAACTCGCCGGTATAGGCCACGCGGATCGCCTGAACCGGACACATACCCAATTCGATGCTGCGCATCGTCAGCCAGGGAAACCGTTTGTTGCTCAGCGCCGTTTGGGGGTCCGCGTCTTTGATGATCTCTTTCAACACGTCCCGCGATTTCGGCCCAGCGATGGCAAAGACACCCCATTGTGTCGTCACGTCATGACATTCGATATAGCCAAACTCGGGCGCTTTATCTTCGATGGCCTTGCGCAGGTAATCGCTGTCGTACGCGGTCCAGGCCCCGGCGGAGACGAGGTAATAGGCGTCCTGGCCGGTCCGCACGATCGTATATTCCGTGCGTGTCGTGCCGTGCGATGTCAGCGCATAGGTCAGGTTGATACGACCAACCGATGGCAGTTTGTTGCAGGTGAACCAGTCAAGGAACGCGGTCGCACCGGGGCCTTTGACCACGTGCTTGGTAAAGGCCGTCGCGTCGATCAGGCCGACACCCTCACGCACCGCCTTGGCCTCTTCCACTGCGTATTGCCACCATCCGCCACGACGAAAACTGCGGCTATCGTGATCGTTGAACCCCATCGGGGCAAAATAGTTGGGCCGCTCCCAGCCGTTTACAAAACCGAACTGCGCGCCACGGGCCGCCTGGCGGTCGTAGGCGGGCGAAGTGCGCAAAGGACGGCAGGCCGGGCGCTCTTCGTCTGGGTGGTGCAGAATGTAGACGTGGTCGTAACATTCCTCGTTTTTGCGCGCGGCAAATTCGGTGGTCATCCAGTTGCCGTAGCGTTTGGGGTCAAGCGACGCCATGTCAATCTCGGCCTCGCCTTCCACCATCATCTGCGCCAGATAATATCCGGTGCCGCCCGCCGCTGTGATGCCAAAGCTAAAGCCTTCGGCCAACCACATATTGCGCAGTCCGGGGGCGGGGCCGACCAACGGGTTACCATCAGGGGTATAACAGATCGGACCGTTGAAATCATCCTTCAGCCCACTGTCTTCACATGACGGAATGCGGTGGATCATCGCGGCGTATTGGTCTTCGATACGCTCAAGATCCAATTGGAACAGATCAGCACGGAAGCTGTCGGGCACGCCATATTCAAACCGGGCGGGCGCATTTTTTTCGTAAACACCCAATATCCAGCCGCCACGTTCCTCACGCACATAGCTTTGCGCATCCGCGTCGCGGATCACAGGGTGCTCGGCATGTCCCTCGGACCGGAATTTCACCAGTGCCGGGTCTTGGTCCATCACGATAAACTGATGTTCCACCGGGATCGCTGGCATTTTGATGCCCAGCATCTTCGCCGTGCGCTGCGCATGGTTGCCCGAGGCTGTGACAACATGTTCGGCAGTAATCACGACCTGCTCGTCAGAGGGGATAAGGTTGCCGCCCTTCTCGACCATCTTGGTCGCCGTCACCTCCCAATGGGTGCCGTTCCAGTGAAACGCGTCGGCCTGCCACTTACGTTCGATCATCACACCACGCTGACGCGCGCCCTTGGCCATCGCCATCGTCACATCGGCGGGGTTAATATAGCCGTCAGTCTGGTGATACAGCGCCCCTTTCAGGTCAGATGTCTCAATCAGTGGCCATTTCGCTTTGACCTCATCGGGGGTCATGAATTCATAGGGCACCCCGCAGGTTTCGGCGGTCGAGGCATAGAGCTTGTATTCGTCCATCCGCGCATCACATTGCGCCATTCGCAAATTGCCCACCACGGCGAACCCGGCGTTCAGCCCGGTTTCCGCCTCCAGCGTCTTGTAGAACTCTACGGAATACTGATGGATGTGGGTCGTCGCAAAGGACATGTTGAATAGGGGCAGCAACCCCGCCGCGTGCCATGTGGAGCCTGAGGTCAGCTCATCGCGCTCCAGCAGCATCACATCATCCCAACCGGCGCGGGCCAGATGATAGGCAATCGACGTGCCAACAGCACCACCGCCCACGACCAATGCTTTGACTTGCGTTTTCATGTCTCGATTCCCTGACAGATATATTGCCCCTGTTGTAGTCGCCGCCCCAATAGAGCGCGCGCAACAGCCGACCCAACATGGCAAAAAACCGACCTCCCCCACCGACGGCTAGGGGACAAACGCAAGTCAGCCCGGCAATATCTTGCCCGGGTTCAGGATGTTGTCCGGGTCCAACGCGTGTTTGATCGCCGCCATGACCTCGACCGCGCCGCCCAGTTCCTTGACCAGATAGGGCTTCTTGCCCTGCCCGATGCCGTGTTCACCGGTACAGGTGCCGTCCATCGAAATTGCAAGATCGTTCAACCAACTGACAAACGCCTCGCCGCGTGTGACCTCGTCTGCGTCGTCCATATCAATCAACAGCGACGCGTGGAAATTACCGTCACCCGCATGGCCCACGATAGGCGCGATCAGGTTCATTTCCGCTGCCTTTTCCTGTGCCGCCCCCACAGCGTCGGCCAGCTGCGAGATAGGCACGCAGACATCCGTCGCCACCGCTTTGCACCCGGGCCGCAGCGCCAGCATGGCCCAATAGCCATCGTGCCGCGCCTGCCATAGTTTATTACGCTCTTCGGCAGTCGTGGTCGCGGCATAGCCGCTGCCGCCGTATTCCTCGGCCAACATGCCAAATGTCTCGGCCTGTTCAGTCACGCCCGCGTCCGATCCGTGGAATTCCAGCAACAGCAGCGGTGTTTCCGGCAGGCTGAGCTTGGAATAGGCGTTCACGGCTTTGACCACCATGGCATCCAACAGTTCGATCCGCGCGACCGGCAGGCCGTATTGGATGACCGCCATCACTGTCTGGCAGGCGGCCTCTACCGTGGGAAAGGAACAGCTCGCCGAAGAGATTGCCTCGGGGATGCCCTGTAGCTTGAGCGTGACTTCGGTGATGATACCCAATGTCCCCTCAGACCCCACCATCAGCCGCGTCAGGTCGTAACCCGCTGAGGATTTGCGCGCCCGGCTGGCGGTGCGGATCACCCGGCCATCTGCCATCACCGCCTCGACGCTCAGCACATTGTCCTTCATCGTGCCATAGCGCACCGCATTGGTGCCGCTGGCCCGTGTCGCTGTCATGCCGCCGATCGACGCATTGGCCCCCGGATCAATCGGAAAAAACAGGCCCTGATCGCGCAGATGGATGTTCAGCGCCTCGCGCGTGACCCCCGGCTGAACACGGCAATCCAGATCACCGGCATTGACCTCCAGCACCCGGTCCATCTGCATCAGGTCGATACAGATGCCGCCCGCAGGCGCGTTCACATGCCCCTCCAGCGATGTACCGGTGCCAAAGGCGATAACTGGCACCTTATGAGCGGCGCAGACCGTGACGATTTGCGAAACTTCCTCGGTCGAGTTGGGCATGATCACGGCGTCTGGGGCCTGGTTCGCGATCCAGGTGGTCGTGTGGCCGTGTTGCGCACGGATGGCCTGACCGGTTTGCAACCGATCCCCAAACTGTTGCCGCAGCACGTCGAGTACCGTCGCGATCCCTGCCGCGTTGCGCGGCAGGTCCAATGCCTGAGCCATCTGTTATTCTCCCATTGCTATGCCTTCGCGGCGCGGGTCCGCCCCGCCGCGCAGATCATCGCCAATTGCGATCATGTGCAGGCCCGACGTCAGCGCCCGCACTTCTGTTTCAAATCCGATCGCGGTCAGCGCATCAACCATCTCGGCCCGCGCCGTGCCTTCTTCCAGATCAAAGGTGCCAAAACGGTTGACGGCATGGGGTGCCGCGACAGCCTGCTGCACGTCCATCCCCCAATCCAAATGGGCCACGATCGCCCCTGCGACATAACCGATGATCCGGCTGCCACCGGGGCTGCCCAGCGCCAGCACAGGTTTGCCATCCTTTGTTACGATCGTCGGGGCCATCGACGACCGTGGCCGTTTGCCCGGCTCGACCCGATTGGCAATCGGCACGCCGTCTACATGGCTCTTGAAGGAAAAATCCGTCAGTTCGTTGTTCAGTAGAAATCCCCCGGCCATCACCCGGCTGCCAAAGCCGTTTTCGATGGTCGTGGTCATGCTGGCGACATTGCCCATCCCGTCCACAATCGAGATGTGCGAGGTCGACGGCAACTCAATCGCCTGATCGTCGGCCCAGTTCAGCGCATGGTCAAAGATAGGTTCCCCGTGGGTAACCTCGGGCAGCGCATCATCGCCGCGCAGCACCTCGGCCCGGTCCGCCACATAGGCAGGGTCAAGCAACCCGGCGACAGGCACCGGCACGAAATCACTATCCGCAAGGTATCGCCCCCGGTCGGCAAACGCCAAACGAGAGGCATCGCCAATCAACCGCAACACCTGAGCATCCTGCGGCCCCGCGCTCAGGTCGTACCCTTCGAGCAGGCCCAGTATCTGCCCCACGGCCACCGCCCCGGACGATGGTGGCCCCATGCCGCAGACTGCGTGGCCCCGGTAGGGCGCGCAGACGGCAGGACGTTCCTTGACCTGATAGATCGCCAGATCGAGGTCAGACAGCACGCCGGGCGTTGTCGCCCCGCGCACGGCCGCGACAATCTGATCGCCGATGTCACCGCCATAGAACGCCGCAGCGCCCTGAGTGGCAAATGCCCGCAATGTCTCGGCATAGGCCGGGTTCTTTAACACCGCGCCCGCCGTGATCGGCACACCATCCGGTAGGAAATAGGCGGCCGTATCGGGGGAGGATGCCAGGCGGTCAACGTCATCCGCAACCAGCCCCGCCAGACGCGGCGACACGACAAAACCTGCGTCAGCCATCTGCATGGCCGGGGCCAACAGATCGGCCCACTCCTGATTTCCCCAGCGCTGATGTACCTCGGCCATCAGGGCTGGTGTGCCGGGCGTGCCAACGGACAGTCCACCAACGACCGCATCAAAAAAACCCAGAGGTTCACCGTTCTCATTCTGAAACAACCGTGGCGTGGCCGCCAGAGGCGCCGTCTCGCGTCCGTCCAGCGTGGTCATCTCGCCCGTAGCAGCATCATACCAAACCAAAAACGCACCGCCGCCCAGACCCGAGGACTGCGGCTCGACCAGCCCCAGCACTGCCTGTACCGCCACCAGCGCATCCGCCGCCGTGCCACCACGCGCCAGGATCTCGGCCCCGGCTTCCACCGCATGAGGGTTGGCGGCAGCCACCATCCAATTCTTTGCCACCACCGGCTTGCCCAGTGCCTTTGCCTCCAAGGCGGCAGTCGCTGCCGCTGACAGCCCCGCAAACCCGCCAACGCCCGCCGCCTCTGGTGCCACCGCATCCGCGGCCTGCTGCGCCGACGCCGCGCCAGCCAGAATAAATCCCAAAGCTCCTAAAAAATAACGCATCGCTGTTCCCTTTCACTTTGCCGAATAAACTCGGGGGAGAGGGACAGGACCCCTCACCCACAAACCAAACTGGCGCGCGGGGCAGCCGCGCCGACGCTACAGCATCGACGGGACGACCTGATCCGGCGGGCGGTGGCCGTCGTCAAAGGTCTTGATATTGATCAAGACCTTCTCGCCCATCTCAATCCGCCCCTCCAGCGTGGCCGACCCCATATGTGGCAACAGCACCACGTTGGGCAATTCACGCAAGCGCGGGTTGATCTCGCGGCCATGCTCATAAACGTCGAGCCCGGCCCCCTTGATCTCTCCGGCGCGCAGCATTCGGGTCAGCGCATTTTCGTCAATCACTTCGCCACGCGACGTATTCACGATCACCGCATCGGGTTTCACCAGACCCAACCGCCGCGCATTCATAAGATGAAAGGTGCTGGGCGTGTGGGGGCAGTTTATGCTGATCACGTCCATACGACTGACCATCTGATCAAGGCTTTCCCAATAGGTCGCCTCCAACGCGGTCTCGACCTCATCGCGCAGGCGCTTGCGGTTGTGGTAGTGCACCTGCATCCCGAATGCCCGCGCACGGCGCGCCACGGCTTGACCGATCCGGCCCATCCCGAGGATGCCCAAGCGTCGCCCGCCGACGCGTCCACCCAACAGCGCGGTTGGCGCCCAGCCCTGCCAGTCGCCCGATTGCATCACGGCCATGCCTTCGGGCATCCGGCGGGTCACAGCCAGAATCAGTGCCATGGTCATGTCTGCGGTATCATCGGTCAGCACGCCGGGCGTGTTGGATACCAACACACCGCGTTGGCGGGCGGTGGCCACGTCGATGTGGTCAACCCCCGCGCCATAGTTTGCAATGAGCTTGAGCCGCTCACCCGCCTGCGTGATGAGCGGCGCGTCGATCTCATCGGTAATCGTTGGCACCAGCACATCGGCCCGTTTCATGGCTTCGCCCAATTCCTCGCGCGTCATTGGGGTGTCGTCTTCGCGCAACCTCACGTCGAACAGTTCCGACAGGCGGGTTTCCACCACGTCGGGCAACCGTCGCGTGACTACAACACTCAGCCGCTTCTTTGACATCCTTGCTCTCCCCGGTCTTGGCCTTTGGCCTTTTCAAGGGCATGGTGTCCCAAGCGGCGACGAGGCACAAGAACACGCGCCGTAAAAAGAGCAACAATAATTCACCGCAGACCGACAGTGCAGGCAGCACCATGAAAACCCAGACCCTTCGATGCGCCATGATCGCCATGGTGTTTTCCATGCTGATCCCCTTCGCCGGTTTTGCGGCCGAAGATACTGGACAGGTAACCAATCTGCCGCTTCCCCGTTTCGTGTCCATGAAGGCTGCCGAAGGCAACGTGCGCCGCGGACCGTCCTTGTCACACCGGATCGACTGGGTGTTCAAGCGCCGCGACATGCCTCTGCGCATCACGGCTGAACACGGCCATTGGCGCCGCGTCGAAGATCGCGACGGCATGGGCGGTTGGGTGCATTACTCGCTTTTGTCGGGCACCCGTACCGTGCTGGTCGAGCAAGACATGCTGCCGCTGCATGTGCGCCCCGACCCACAGGCCCCCGTCTCCGCCGCGCTGGAACTGGGCGTGGTTGCCCGTCTGGGCGACTGCACATTGGAATGGTGTGAACTCCGCTCTGGCGGGTACAAGGGCTGGGCGCCAAAAGCGCGGCTCTGGGGAATCGGTGCGCAGGAATTGCGCGACTGACCGCCGAAAGACCACCAGACAAGGCCCCAGAGACGGTCCGGCGAGGAACCATTTCACCGATGTCGCGTTTGTCAGTGCACGGCGAAGAAACGCCGCCCTGCCTGTCATAACACCACCTCAGGAGTGCCCCCGATGAAAACCCTCGCAGACGCCTTTCACCACACGCTCAAAGATATCTACTATGCCGAAAACGCGCTGACCAAGGCGTTGCCAAAGATGGCCAAGGCCGCCCCCACCACGGAACTCAAAAAGGCATTTGATGACCACTTGGAAGACACCAAGGAACAAATCAAAATCCTCAAGAAAGTCTTTGCCACCATTGATGCAAAACCCGAAGGCGAAAAGTGTGACGCCATCGAGGGGCTGATAAAGGAAGGCGAAAGCGTGATGGAAGAAGCCTCGGGCAAGGCCCTGGGTGCTGCACTGATCGGCGCGGCGCAGGCCGTTGAGCATTATGAAATTGCCCGTTACGGCACACTCCGCCAATGGGCGAAGGAGTTGAAGAACGAGGAAGGCCACGAGTTGCTGACCCAAATTCTCGACATGGAGAAGGCTGCCAATGCCAAGCTGACAGGCATCGCAGTCACCGAGGCCTGAGCAACACCGACGCTTCATTGGAAACTTCATATCGGCCCGCCCATGAGTGGCGGGCCGATTGCACCTGCAGGCACCTTGGGCCAGACTGAGAAAATCCAACTCAGCGAGAGGCCGACCATGCAAGCGATTACATACTCCTCCTTTGGCGCGGCCCGCGATGTGCTGCACCTTACCGAGGTGGACAGCCCCGCCCCCAAGGCAGGCGAAGTCCGCGTGCGCCTGGCCTATTCCGGCGTGAACCCATCTGATGTAAAAGCCCGTGCCGGCACCCGCCCCGGCGTGATCAAGCCACCCTTTCCTTCAGTCATTCCGCACAGTGATGGCGCGGGCGAAATCGAAGCCGTGGGCGCGGGCGTGGATGCCAGCCGCATCGGCCAGCCGGTGTGGATCTGGAACGGCCAATGGCAGCGCCCCTTTGGCACCGCCGCAAGCCACATCACCCTGCCCGCTCATCAGGCCGTGCCCTTGCCCAAGGGTGTGTCACTTGAAACCGGCGCATCGCTGGGCATCCCCGGCCTCACCGCCTGCCACGCCGTTTTTGGCAGTGGCGGTGTCGCGGGGGAAACCGTGTTGATACAGGGCGGCGCGGGCACCGTTGGTATCCTTGCCGTTCAACTGGCCAAATGGGGCGGCGCACGGGTGATCGCGACGTCCAGCCCCGACAGCTTTGACCGTGTCACTGCCGCAGGTGCCGATGTGGTGCTGAACTACAAAACCCCCGATCTTGCACAAAGCATTCTAGACGCCAATGATGGCCAGTTGGTTGATACAATCGTCGAAGTCGAGTTTGGCGCAAACATCCAGGCTGACACTCAGGTTATCGCACCCAACGGCCGCATCGCGGCTTATGGCTCCGCCCGCGAGATGACACCGACCCTACCTTTCTATCCGCTGCTGTTCAAAGCGGTGACCCTGGACATCATCCTGATCTACCTGCTGCCAGGAGGCCTGCGCGACAGCGCCATCACGCGACTGCATCACGCATTGGAAGAGGGCGCGCTGAACTGCCCCGTCGAGAAGGTGTTTGCCCTCGATCAGGCCGCACAAGCGCATGAGGCTGTAGAGGCAGGCGGGCGGGCCGGGGCGATTCTGCTGGATTGTCAGGGGCGCTAGCGCTGCTTAGGGTGACGGGATTGTGTTTTAACGGGTTTGCCCATGCGACTTATCACTCTTGCCCTGTGCCTTTTGCTGCTGCCGATTTCTGCCTATAGCCAGACCAGCGATCAGCCGACCGGCACCATCGCTGTGACCGACAGTGCCAATGTCGATGCGGGCATCGCCAACCGTATCCGCGACATACTGGGCGAACTTGACGGCTACGACAACGTAACGGTCACGGTGTCGTCCGGCATTGTCACCCTGCGAGGCACCACATTGGACATGACCACAGCCACCCGGCTTTCCGAACTGGTGGGCCGCGTCGAGGGGGTCGTGGCGATCGAGAATAAGGTGCTTGAAACCACTGATGTGGTCGAAAGGCTCAACCCCGCTGTCGAACGGTTCCGCACCCGCATGGCGCAAACTATTGCATTTCTGCCGCTGGCTGCGGTGGCACTGGGCGTGTTCGTGATCATCATATTGGCGGGCTTTGCCCTCGCACGGATGCGCCGGCCGTGGGACCGACTGGCCCCGAATGCCTTTATCGCCGATATCTACCGACAGTTCATTCGGTTGATCTTTCTGATCGGCGGGTTGGTGGTCGCACTCGATATCGTCGGCGCCACGGCGCTGCTGTCTGGCATTCTGGGCGCGGCGGGGATTGTCGGCCTCGCCATCGGTTTCGCCGTACGCGACACGGTGGAAAACTTTATCGCGTCCATCATGCTGTCGATCCGCCAGCCGTTTCGTCCTAATGACACTGTCGAGATCGAGGGCGACATCGGCAAGGTGATCCGTCTGACAAGCCGCGCCACCATCTTGCTGAGTTTCGACGGGAATCACATCCGCATTCCCAATGCCACCGTTTTCAAAAGCCGGATCATCAACTATTCGCGCAACGCCGAACGCCGCTTTGTCTATGCGCTTTCAGTGGCCAGCGACGCTGACCTGACCCAAGCGCGCGATCTAGCGCTTGAGACACTGCATAGCCTGCCCTTTGTTCTGGAAACGCCAAACGCCGCGGCCTGGATCGAATCAGTCGATGACCATTGGATCACGTTGCATATGGCCGGCTGGATTGATCAGAATGAAACCAGCATCGTTCTGGCACGCGGCGAGGCGATCCGCCTGACATTGGCCGCCTTTGACGCGGCAGGGCTAAGCGCGCCTGCACCAACCTATCGGCTGTTACATCTGGGCGATGTGAGCGCCCCCACGGCTCAGCCCCGGATCGAGCCCGAAGACAAGACTTCGGCCCCGCAACCAGCCCCGGTTCAGGATGTCGACGCCCAGGCGGACAAGGAGTTGGAGCAGATCGTGGACCAAGAACGCGCCGAATTGCCCCGCCGTGACCTGCTGAGTGTTGAGGCAAGCGAAGAATAGAGCTATTTTTGCGAAAATGGGGTCTTGCACACCGCGCGCGAGGACTCTAATTAACGGCACGTGTTGGGATGTAGCCAAGTGGTAAGGCAACTGTTTTTGGTACAGTGTACCGTAGGTTCGAATCCTACCATCCCAGCCACACACTTCCACAAAAGTAGACGGTGCGATTGTCGGTTACGATAGCGGCGCGTTTTCCGTGGGTTACGGCGACAGCATATTTACGCAGACGAATGATGCGCCGCTCTTCGGGCGGAACAACCCCTAGTGTCTACAGACCGCATTTCCTCGGTAGCATTGTCCAGTTTTCCGATGTCAGAGAGTCGCGATAATCGCGCGTTGGTCTTGCCAGCTGCTGGGCAGCTGATGCCGCTTGCACCATTCCGACGTAAGGCCGAGCGGCTGCTTGCCCTCAAGAATCATTTTTGTAATGTCCGGTGCCAGTAGCGCCAGCTCAATAATCTGCTGGATGCGGCGCGACGTCGTGTCGTTTGCTTTGGCAACCTCAGAGAGCGTCAGACCAGATTTGACCTGCTCAAACCAGTGATGCGCCTTTGCAAGATTCTGGATCAGCGTTTCGTCAAGCTCAGCAGTGATATCTCCCAGCACCAGCTTCGTCTCGACACCGCGTTTGCGGATTTGGAACGGCGAGGTGATCGTGAGTGCGTTGGGTGCAATGCGAGAGGCTTTGACCGACAGCATGTTGCTGACATCACTTGGATCAAGCGTGACCCGCAACTCACCAGCTTTGATCTTGATCGTGTGAATGAGGTTTAAGAGGTCCTGGAGATCTTGGCCGTCGCAGAGCCGGGTCCGTCCATCGCGCCACTGACCCGTTTCACTGACGGTCGCGTCATGGATCAATTGATTGAGGAACGATGCTAGGGGCCGCTAACTTTGTTCGTATCACATGAGCAACCTTGGTTTCCAGCTCTGGCGCGGGGAGACGCCAGCCATCCAGATTTACCTCACCGCTACGTTTGATCAGTCGATGCGAGATGTAATACCTAAGGCGCAAGCCTTTCGATGACTTGGTGTTCGAAGGTGTCAGCCGGTCGCCTGTCTCATCAAACAGCTTGCCACAGAGCAGTGACCTTCGTTTGGCAGTATTGCCCACCCTACCCTTCGTGGCACCGTCCTTCAGCTGCTCCTGTATCTCCTCCCACCGCTCTGGAGCGATGATGGCCTCGTGCTGAAGGAAAACAACATGTTCAGTGTTAACCTGCCCATGCTGGTGGCCGTGTTGAACGACTGGGTGACAGAGACAAACGACGTATCTGCCGCATCCAGCGTGTCGACGATTTTCGAAAAGTCAGCGAGAGAGCGCGTTAGGCGATCAATCTTGTAGGCGATGATCTGATCGACCAAACCTTCTTCGATGTGTTGCAGAAGCCGTTGCAGCGCGGGACGCTCAAGTGTTCCGCCTGATATTCCACCATCGTCGTAGTGCTCCGGCACCAGCACCCACCCTTCATGCTTCTGGCTGGCGATATAAGCTGCACAGGCCTCGCGCTGTGCATCCAGCGAGTTGAACTCTTGCTCCAGCCCCTCTTCAGAGGACTTGCGCGTGTAGATGGCACAGCGGATCTTATTCATGAGCCGCGCCCTGCCCCGCTTGTGAGACCAAAGAAGCGTGGGCCGGACCACGTGGCACCTGTGAGGTGCTTGGCGATGGCGCTCAGCGACTTCCAGTCCTTGCCATCCATTCGAAAGCCGCCCTCAACCACTTCAACCTGGTAGCTGCGCCCTTTCCATTCCCGCACCAGATGGGTGCCTGCTTTCGCTGTTCCAGCTTGCGCGGCTTGCGCCGTCTTACCTCTTGCGATCTGTGCCAGCGCCCGTCGGGTTTGCGCAGGCAAGCGGCCCAGCGCTTTGCATTGGGTCTCATAGGCAATCGCCTTTTCCATAAACCCGACAGAGAGGAACTTTGGTGGAGGCGATCCAATGACCGTCTTCCATTCCGCTAGAGCCCTCGGACGTTCCGAGTTCGGATCACGCCCCATGGCGCGCGACCTTTGCGTCTTCCGCCTTTGGCAACGCTGGAGTTGACAGAATACGGAACTTTGCTGCGCAGCCTTTAGCTGGCTTTTCTCCAGCCACCTCGTAGCCAGCCTTGCGCAAGCCACTCATTGCAGCCCGCGTTGTGTGTTGTTGCCAACCCAGCTTCTCGCTCAAGGATTTGATGTCAGCACCTGACTTACTTCCCAACAATTTGATCAACTGGTCTTTCTTCGTTGCCCGGCTGGTTGCCGCAGGTTTTGGTTTGGTTGTTGAATTATTCATTTCCGTCTACCCAGGTGGTCAGCGGAGATATTCCGCTGCTACTGAGCAGAGCCCGAACTCAGCGGGCGGCGCGCGCGAATTGATCGCGGCGTGGCGACAGTACCGCTCCAACGGCGCAAGAAGTCCGGTCAGTTTTGGGCGAAAGCCAACACCAAGGGCGGGAAACGGTCATTCGCCACAGCTCCACAGCTCACGGCGCGGGACCGTGGTAGCGCCCTGCAGGGGCGGGATTACATCTTGATCATTCTTAGGTGTAATTTATCATATTAAGTTGTTCTCGATGAATGCAATCTGTTGTGAAAGTTCTCAAGTGTACAAGCTCTGTATATCTACGCCATGAATATTGATCTGGAAGCAGTCTTCGCGAATGCGCCGTCACCCTATATTCTGCTGGACGCTGATCTTAGGATGCTTTGGGCCAATAAGGCCTACCTGGAAGTTACGGGACGAAGCCGCGAGTCAATAATTGGTCGACTGATGACCGAGGAATTCCCCGCTCCGTCCGATTCCGTCTCTGACGAAATGCTGCGTGGATCTTTCCGACGTGTGTTGATGAACGGAAAAGCTGATCACCTTCCGTTAATCCCCTATCCAATCAAGGCTGCGGATGGTCAATTTGTTGAACGCTTCTGGAGTGCGACTCATACGCCGGTTCTGAATGAAGACGGTCGCGTCGAATTCATCCTGCAGAATACTGTTGATGTGACCGATTTATATCGGGGCGCACATGCCACAGTCCCTAACGATATCTCACGCAACGCGGGGTTGTTGCGACGCGCGGAAGCTGTTGCAACCGAGAACTTGGCACTTGGTAAGATCACAGAGTTCTTCCAGGCAGCCTTCGACCAAGCACCTGGTTTCATGGCGGTCCTGAATGGGCCCGAACATGTCTTTCGGTTCGTGAATCAGGCCTATAACGACTTGATCGGTGCCCGTGATGTTGTTGGGTTGCCAGTGCGGGAAGCACTGCCAGACATCGAAGGGCAAGGCTTTTTTGAGTTACTGGATCAGGTGTTTCAGTCGGGTGAGCCGGTCTCGGTCAAGTCGATGTCGGCGAAGCTGCGCGTCTCGCCTGACGCGCCGGCAGAGCAGCATTTCGTTGACTTCATCTTTTACCCTTTGAAGGATGACACCGGCGCGCCAATGGGCATCTTTGTTCAAGGACACGATATAACCGACCAAAAAAACGCTGAAGCTGCGCTGGCGGCTACGCGCGAAAAATTCCGGACGATGGCCCAGACGATGCCAGTTCATGTCTGGACGGCTGACAAGGATGGTGGCCTGAACTGGCTGAACGTCCGAGTCTATGAATTTACCGGTCACTCTGAGGGAGAGCTTTTCGGAGCGGATTGGGTTCGTGTCCTCCATCCTGACGATCTGGACGCAGCCGTGAAAGAATGGACCGACGCCATTCAAACAGGCAAAGCTTACGAAACCGAATTTCGCATCCGTAAAGCCGATGGTGGTTTCCGGTGGCACCTCGTGCGAGCAAGCCCTTTGCGCGACGACGACGGGGCGTTGACAGGTTGGGTTGGCACGAACACGGATATTGAGGACCACAAGAATACCGAAGCTGAGATCGCGAGGATCAATTCGACGCTTGAAGATCGGGTGGCAAAACGCAACCGTGAACTTGAAGAGCTGCACGCAGAGTTGCGCCAAAGCCAAAAACTCGAAGCGATTGGCAGCTTGGCGGGGGGGATTGCACATGATTTCAACAACCTTCTTCAGGTTGTGATGGGCAACTTGCAGATCGCGATGCGCGGTATGCCAGAGGACTCGACCGTTCACAACCGGCTGGACCAGGCCGTGACAAGCGTGAAGCGCGGGGCGACCCTGGCCTCGCAGCTTTTGTCCTTTGCGCGCAAGCAGCCTCTTGCCCCTGTGGTTATCAAGCTGGGCCGGCTGATTGAAAATACCTCGGAATTCTTGCACAGCGCCGTCGGCGAGGGGGTCGAGCTTGAGACCCATTTTGAAGATGATCTTTGGAATACCAGCATTGACCCCAACAGTATGGAAAATGCGCTGCTGAACCTCGCGATAAATGCGCGCGACGCGATGGAGGGGAAAGGGAAGCTAACGATACATGCGTCCAATGTGTCGCTGGATGAAGCCTTTGCGCAGGCCCATCCAGACGTCAAGGTTGGCCAATATATCAGGCTGGCCGTAACCGACACGGGATGCGGCATGTCAAAAGAAACCGCTGATCGCATATTCGAACCGTTTTTCACCACCAAGGCAAATGGTCACGGGACCGGGCTTGGTCTGTCGATGGTTTATGGTTTCGCAAAGCAATCAGGCGGTCACATGGCGCTCGACAGCAAGGTCGGCCAAGGCACCACAATGTACATCTATCTGCCCCGCTCGCATGAGGCTGAACAGACCATACAGCCCACAGCACATCACGGGCTGTCTGGTGGGTTCGAAACAATCCTGCTGGTCGAAGACGACCATGAAGTACGCGAAACCGCTTTTCACTTGCTGACAGACCTTGGCTACACTGTTCTTCAAGCATGTGACGCAGAGCGGGCGTTGAGCATGTTGGACGATGGGCATGACGTAGACCTCTTGTTCACCGACGTGGTCATGCCTGGCAAGATGAACGGGTACGAGCTCGCGCAACAAATGCACAATTTACGCCCTGATATACCTGTGCTGTTCACGTCCGGGTTTGTACAAGATGCAGTCGTGCAAGACGGCCGTTTGGTCGAAGGGGTTCAATTGATCGGTAAGCCGTACACGCAGGATGAACTGGCCCAAAAGGTGCGGGATGTTCTTGGATGCGAAGGAACCGCACTCACGAAGCTTTCGAACCAAACGGCGTTACCCATGCAATCCAGATCGGAAAACAAGAAAAGTCGAGACGGTCTAAGCATTCTGATCTGCGAGGATGACGCTTTGATCCGGCTGGATATTTCAGAAGTGCTGCGTGATGCGGGACATAGCGTTTTTGAGGCGGCAAGCGTGGGCAAAGCGCTCGATATTTTGAAAACAGAAATTGTAGATGTTTTGGTCACCGATGTCGGTTTACCGGATCGTACGGGTGAAGAACTTGCCCAGGATGCCAGGGATCTTAATAAAAATCTGCCGGTAATCTTCGCGACCGGCGGCGTCGACGTCCCCTCCGCTGCCACATTGGGAAACTGCAAAGTTTTAAGCAAACCCTTCGGTGACACCGTTTTGCTGGCTGCGATCCAAGCCGTCATGGTCAAAAGTTAGCGGATTTCTAAAATGTTAATCTATGTCCCTTGCCTCGCTTAAGAGAGGCAAGGCGCTCGCGCTCATTAGTGTGCTCTCTGCCAATGCCTGCGTCGTCCCCCACTGCGTGAATTCACCTAATCCGGCAATGTGCAGCGATAGCGAAAGTCCTGTGTGGATAGCTCCTGCATGGCAAGACATATTTGAACTAACTTTGCACTGGTCAGAAGCAGACCTGTGTCCGGCCTGTTTGCGCGGCACTCGTGGCCGATGGCCCCGATGGTTTCCGCAGACCAAGTCCCAAACGGCCTATCGAACAACAATGTGTCCTGGACATTTGACGGGGTGTCTTGGTTGGCGGGCTGACTGTGCGCCATCCTTTCAAAGGTCTTGCTGTCTCGGGTGTTCCTTTTATTAGGCTGTGTGAGGCCGATAGTATTCGTTCTTCGTAAGTACCGCCCAGACTATTCGTGCGGTCTTGTTCGCCATTGCGACGGTCACCAGTCGAGCTGGCTTGCGCTCAAGAAGGCCGATGGCCCATGGATCGATGCGGTCAGGGTTTACTTCCATCTGTCGCAACCGCGCTGCCATGCCGGTCACCAAAAGGCGCCGAATGTAACGGTCGCCCATTTTCGTGATCAGCCGTAATCTTTCCGTTCCGCCACTGGATAAGTTTAAGGGTGTCAAACCTAACCATGCCGCAAATTGTCGGCAATTCTTGAACTGCTTCGCGTCGCCGACTGTGGCAACAATAGCTGACGCGGTGACAGGCCCAATGCCTGGTTTCGTGCGCAACAACAGAACGCGTTTGTCCAATTTCGAATGAAGCCGCATGCGCATCTCGTACCAACGGTACCGGAGATGCATCGCAACAAGTTGGTGGCTGAGTCGTCTCAGAACATCTACTGGGATCTGCGGCAGGGCGGGCTTCTCTCCCTCGAGAACACCTTTGGCGCATTTGATCGCCGCTCCAGTTCCTTGTGGAATGATGACACCAAACTCGACGAGCAGGCTGCGAAGCATGTTGCTCAGTTGCGTCCGCTGCCTGACGATCAAATCGCGCGCGCGATGCAAGAACAAGACGGCTCGCTGTTCCTCGGACATGGGCGCAACAAACCGCATCTTCGGTCGCGTCACCGCTTCGCAATTAGCTTCGGCATCATTGGCGTCAGATTTGCCGCGTTTGACATAGGGCTTCACATAATTGGTTGGGATCAAGCGAACATCGTGCCCAAGCTTGGTGAGTTCTCGCGCCCAATAATGGCTGGACCGGCATGCCTCCATGCCGATCAAGCAGGGCGCCAATTTGGTAAAGAAGTGCATGAGTTGTGCGCGCCGGATAGCTCGATTGAAAACAACCTCACCATCCTCGGTAATTCCGTGGACTTGAAGAAAACATGTTTGGCCAGATCGATACTGACTGTTGTAACTTGCATTGGGTAGCTCCTCTCATAGCAGTGATAGACAACTGCAGTATGTCGCAATACGGCGCCGGTTGGAGCGGGAGCTATTCACCCCATCCGCTTCAGGAAAGCTGCAACGCGGCATCGTCGGGATCGGTTAAGGTCCGCTAAGGTCCGTCATTGGCTTGCGTTAACCAATATTGAGTAAGCAAGGATTCAGACCAATGAACCGGCTGCCTTGCAACGGTTGATGGCCGCATCGACATGGAAAAATGCCTGTTTTATCGCCTTTTCCTCCAAACCAGTGAGGCGCACTTGGAAAACCTTTTCGTTGCCGCTCTTGCATTTGACCGTCACGGTGCCGTTCTGGATCGGTCCCGCGAAAGTCAGTGTGGCATCAACAACTGGTGGGTTGGCGAGGTTCTGTGCCGTTCGCTGTGTTGCGGTCTGCCCAGTTCTGTCCAACCATCCCTGTTGACCTAATTTGACCTCAGCCTGTCGGAACGCTGTAACCGCAGCACTGCGGTCGTAGATCGTCGCCCTGGGGAACCTACTCATCGCATGAGTAGGCCAGATCTGGAACAACTGCCCATCTCCTGTAATCGCAATAGATAGTCCCGACATCGCAAAGCTCCTTTTGAGTTCAGAGAGCAAACGCCAAGACTATGCCAGATGGGCCGCAGTCTACAAAACTAAATGTTCCTATCTGTTCGATCGCGTCGGACGCAGGCTAACTGCTACATCACTTAATCCACCCAAGGTCGGACGGGTCACCAGGCCCGCCTCAGCAAGTTGGTGGCCTCAGCAAAAATATAGCTGACAAGTTACCAAAACTCTCGACTGCTATTTTGGTAGGCGGAACTGCGAAAATGGTCTGTATTTCCAATGCGCTTTCTGAAGTGCTGGTTTTGTTTGAGTCCTCGAAACCCCTTCGGACAGCTTTGTCCAATTCTCACTCCGTGGGTCGTCATGCAGCACAGCCTCTTCAGGTTTGGCCCGAAGCCCCCGTTAGCTGCAGGCCGTGCCAAGGTCGGATTTGGGCCGTTCGCGTCATCCGACACGAAGGGCGGAAACCGGAAATTCGCTGCGGCTGCGAGAATTTCAGAGAAATAGTTCTTAGGCGGTCATTCGCTCCGGTTCCATTGGCAGGTCACTAGCTATGACCGCACCACTTGGCGCTGACTTCAGGCCGCGAGACACCGCCCGAGTTGAACGCGTATAAACGGGCGGGCTGCTTTCGCCGCAGCAAACTGCTGCAATTCGAACTCTGTCAGCGTTGATCGCAGATCTCGGTTTGCGTGCTGTGAAACAACCTGCATGGACTGAACACCCAAGAAAAGACTTTCTGACAGCAGACCACTGGTCTCAACGATATGATGACCCTCCAGTAAAAGGTGGAAGTAAGTGATCCCGCAACACTCCTTTTCTTCAAGAACCATGACACCGTCGATAAGCGCCTTCACTGGCACAAGGACTTCCGCCTCCCCGAAATACAGCTCTGCCATCTTCCCGCTGACCAACACTCGATGGTTCGGAGACAAAACAACATCTTTCTCAGGCCGACCTCGCCCAAAAGCACCCAATCGAACCCTCACAGGCCGGAGGTCTTCCCACCGTCGTAATTCCGGCGCGCTTAATTCTGTGCGCCCCAGCCACTTCAACGGAACAAATCCCGCGTCGACGGTCCGGATCAGATTGCCCACACATAATGTTTCGATGGTTTGTGCCCCCTCGCTGGTTTCGATCTCGGTGCCCTTAGCAAAACAGATGATGATCGGGGACGGATCAGCCGTGAAATCCTTCTCGCCCCCATCTTTTGCATAAATAGTCGCTGAATAAGTCTGACCGTCGGCTCCGATATAATCAAAAGTGTATTCGTCGGGATTGTTCGGATCGACGTACCGATTGAATGCGCCTGGCAGATCGATGATGTCAGTCGGGTCGTAATGGTGGATATCGATACGAAGTCCGTTTTGACTGAACGTGGACAGGTCTATTGTGATCTTGTCTGAGTGATTGTCGTCTTCGAGAAAGAGCTTTATTTTGCTCACACTGCCGTTCGGGCTGGCAACGATAGTTGTCTCGCCACCGCCTGCAATGTCGATGGAAACGTTGTCGTTTTGCCCAACAACTGTGGTCGTTCCACTTTGCGTAACGCTAGTTTTTGCCATCTGCTCAATATCTATTACCTGCATCTCCGGCAGGTATTAACCATGACAATAGTGGCGTAATACGCTTTCAGCAAGTCAGCTGATACGCTCGCCTCAAAGTGTAGGTTCAGTCTAGAAATTTCTTCACATTCTGCCGCTATCGGTCAAATTCCAACGAGCGACAGAGCGTAGCTGAGCAAATCCATGCCGGATGGTGCGAATTCTTCAATTCGGCTTCCCGTAACGAGGTGGGTACAAACCCTCAGATAAGCGTTTATGGACCAAAAGTTCAGATCACAGCAGCGCCAAGCGTTTCGCGTCCGGCGATCATCGAGTCTGGCACTATCACATCGCCGCAAACCGCGCCTTTGATCAGGGTAGAAGCCTCATCTAGACCAGTCACCAGCTCGTCCATGGTTGGTCGGCTTCCCGGACACCGCTTGCTCAGGGTAAGTGAAACAGCGCTTAGTTGGCGTGACTCGTATCGCCTGGCAAGCCAGTCATTCACGTCAGTAGAACATTCGGTTTGGGCTGCTGGTGCCTTGCGATGCTCAAGGCACCAATTGGACGCGTCCAATGGTGCGATTGTATTAAAGGGGCGTAGCGCCCTAATGATGTCGCGCCCAAGGGGTTCTCCGTTCAAGGGTAAACGGAGCCCAAGCCTTGCGCCCCTCTTACTGAACTCAACAAAAAGAACTGTCTGCGCTTGCCAATGATCCTGTGTGTCGCCAAAACCTATTTCAAGCCACAAGCGTGGCGGGGTTTTGCGCACACGTGTCGTCGGTTTGATGTCCGGCAGGGTGCGAAAACGAGTGATTTCATGCGACGTTAATCGGCGCGCCAGCACATCTGCGACCCGCTCGAGCGCTGTTGCTGCTTTTCTGACTGCAACATGATCTGTTGACCGCATGACCTCACGACCAAGAGTGTGCTTACACCAGATATCGTAAATAAGACCAAGGTCGGTCTCGCATCGAGCCTCCCAGAATCTCGCGGCTATTTGGTTTGCAGCCATTATTCGGTCTCCGGATATTGGTCTGTTCCACAATTTTCCGGAAACTTGCACGGTAATTCAGACTTGAATTGGATGTATTGATGTTTTTTTGAAGACGCGCTTTGCGCAAAATGAGAACTGACCAGCGCACCGCTAACGCTCAGCAATTAGGACGCTTCCCAAGGGAATGACCTATGCTTTGCACGATAGGTCTTGGCCTCTCTTGTAAGCGACCTGAAGCGTTATATTTCAGCAGCCTCCGCGAAGGTGAGTGCGTATTCTAGGTCAACGCGAATGTAGCGGACAGTGCCGTCATTGCGGACCTCAAACCAAACAAAAGTTGCGTGAAGCGCAAGTGTCCGCAATCCGAAAGCTGCAGTGATCGCTGAAACGTACGATCGATGTCCGGTTTGGGCCGTTCGCGTCATCCGACACGAAGGGCGGTTTCCGGACCTTCGCTGCGCTTGGCGCGAACAGCAGTTATGCGCAGAAAGTGAACTTTGCAAACTCGGCCGTTTGACGCAACCAGCCGTGGTTCTGTGCTGCAAACCCGCCGTTTCTGACGTTCGCTGCAACTGCAAGGTTTCGAAGCCGGTGAACTCACACAAAGCGGGACAGCGATGTTGCAGATCAATAGTCTGGTAGAGGTCGCCCTTCGCGCAGCGTCATCGCAGATGTTTCGGCTTCGCTTTTGGCGATAGGCAGGGCATTCGGTTCCGCAAGAGCGAGGATTTGACGATTGAAGTATGGGTCTCAGCACGCTCATGAAGAGGAAGCAGAATGTCATCCAGTTCTGCGACATCGAGCAAAGCCAGGCGCGCGATAAAACAGTCTTCGCCTGTGACACGATCACAGGATGTAAACCGAGGCTCATCCCGGATCATCTGCTCAACATTGTGAAGCTGTTTTGAGCGCGGTTTTATCCGTACGATCGCTTCGAGCGTATAGCCGAGGGCTTTCGCATTCACGCGTAATGTAAAGCCTTCAATTACCTCATCTGTCTGCAAGCGCCGCAAGCGCTCGCTGATCGCTGGACCGGAGAGGCCAACAACCTTTCCGATCTCTGAAAGACTCATCCGACCGTCAGTTTCTAGGGCTGAGATGATTCGTCGATCTATGTCATCTATGGCTTTGCTCATTATGGCAACATACGGCGAAGGGCTTTCGTTGTTAATGACTAATGACGCAATCGCTTACGATACCGCAGGGACGCAGTGTGCGGCACAAAGTATTTTCGGGCCGTAGTCAATCGGAGTGATCATAATGGAAGTTCACCACATCGCAGCCTTCAGTGACGCCGGGGCAGGCGGCAATCCCGCTGGGGTCGTGCTTTTAGAGACCCCCGCCCCTGAAGGGGAAATGCAGAAAGTCGCTGCAGAGGTCGGATATTCGGAAACGGCCTTTGCCGTGCCCGTGGCAGGGGAGGATAGGAGATGGCGTGTCCGCTATTTCTCCCCGGAGGCTGAAGCGCCCTTTTGCGGCCACGCTACGATCGCGCTCGGCGCAGTCCTCGGGCAGCAGAAAGGTACTGGGACCTACAAGCTGGATTTGAACACTGCCTCAATCACAGTCGAAGCAGAGACTTCACAAGATGGCATGGCTGCTACACTCGCCTCGCCAGCCACGAAAAGTCGCGCAATCGCTGATGAAGAAGCCGCAGACGCTATGGCGTTGCTTGGGCTTTCCCAAGATGACTTGGACCCGCGCCTTCCGCCCGCCCATATTCATGCCGGAGCCAACCACCTTGTGTTTGCGCTACATGACCGTTCCCGCCTGGCTGCGATGTCTTACGATCTTGATGAAGGTCGTGACATGATGCGGCAGCACGAGCTCGTAACGATCATGCTGGTGTATGTCCAAGCCGATCGGGTTTTCGCGGTCCGCAATGCATTCGCCTCTGGGGGCGTTCTGGAAGACCCAGCGACTGGAGCTGCGGCTGCGGCCTTTGCTGGGTATCTGCGCGACCATGGCTGGCCGCATGGTGGGAGTTTCACCATAATACAAGGCGAAGATATGGGCGCGCTGTCGATCATTGAGGCTCGTTTGAGTGATGAGCCGGGCTCTCCGGTGCGCCTCTCGGGCCAAGCCCGCGCGATTTGGACGCAATCAGGGTAAGGCGCATCAGGTCGTTTCCAGTTGTGCCTTACCCGCTTTGAGCGTGGCGCGCGGCGGTTTCGCGCGCCACCATCGTTCTCGAGATTAAGCCGGGTTATAGCCGGCATCCATCACCGCGTCGCGTAGAGCCTCGTCACTTGCGGTTGTCTTAACAGTCACGCATCTGGATGCGACGTCGGCTGTGACGGTTGCTTCCGGGTCAAGTTCCTTAATCGCAGCAGTCACGCTTCGGGCGCAGCCACCACAGGTCATGCCGGGCAAGTTCAACGTCTTCATGTTCAGTGTCCTTTTGGTTTTTTATCTCGGCAACATCGCCGTTCCCATCAGATGAGGTTTGCCAGCGGGACAAGGTCAAGGGAGCGTATCCGAAAAAATTTCACGCTGTTATTTTGGTGTTGACCCTAACAACGTTGGAAGCCCGCAAGCTGAGCCGCATAGCAACCCTCTTAGGAGTTTATCGACATGAATGCCTCAGCATTTCTGGTGCCGTTATCCAGCACAGGAAGCATACCTATCACCGTCATGACATGCGCGTCCTGCGTGCTCCCCGTAGAGCGCGCTATTGCCGCCGTTCCCGGTGGTCTTTCCGCCAATGCAAGTCTGGCGACAGAACTGGCCACGATCATTGCTGCTGATACATCGCCAAGCCAGACCGCGGCGATTGAGTTAGCCATCACCAAAGCCGACTATGCGCCAGAGACAGCCACGATGATGCGAGGTGCTGCGCAGTGATCGCGCGTTCGTGGCTGATCGTAATGGGCCTTTCTCTCGGGGTTTGCGTATCCAACGGTTTTGCGCGCTTCTCATACGGACTGATCCTACCCGCTATGAAGGAGGACCAAGGATGGACCTACGCGCAGGCTGGGTGGATCAATACGGCCAATGCGATTGGCTATCTTGGCGGAGCGTTGTTGACGTTGGCATTGGTCAAACGCCTGCCTGCGATACAGCTCTTCGTTCTCGGCATGATCGGAACGAGCGCCAGCTTACTACTATCTGGTCTGACAACGGATTTTGCTTTTCTCACACTCTGGCGCACTACTGCAGGCCTGGCCGGAGCACCCGTCTTCATATCGGGCGGGGTACTAGCTGGACGGGTGTACTCTGATCCGCAGCGCACAGCGCTTGCTATTGCACTTTACTTTGGGGGTGGAGGACTGGGTATGGTACTAACTGGCGCAACTCTGCCAGGTTTTTTCGCCAGTTACGGAGAGGGCACATGGCCTCTTTCATGGATCGCGCTCGGACTGGCAAGTAGCGCGTTTACGCTTCTGTCCATATGGGCAGTATGGGGCCTCGACAAAATGAACCGCACGATACCCGTTTTACAGCCGTCACCAACTAACAGAAGCCAGCCGATCCGCCGCATAGCGTTCGCGTTGGTGGGCTATGGGTTCTTTGCCACGGGCTATATAGTCTATGTCACCTTTCTCGTGGCGTGGATGCGCGATATCGACGCCGGACCGGGCCTCGTCTCGATCATTTGGATAATAATCGGCATAGCCATCATTGCGTCCCCCTTTGTTTGGCGGGGCGTGCTGGCGCGGCATTCAAACGGTAATCCTCTGGCGCTCGCCACCGGGATTACAGCCCTTGGGACGCTCTTACCGCTCGGATTAACGGGCATTCCCGCGCTTGTCGCCTCAGCCAGTCTGTTCGGTATCGCCGTATTCATTGCACCCGCCGCCGTGACAGCGTTCTCACGTCGCAACCTACCGCAAGGCCAACAGGCAAGTGCTGTTGCGCTCTTTACGACGATCTTCGCGGCTGGTCAGACTATAGGACCAGTGGCGGCAGGGGCCATCGGCGATGCACTCGGTTCCATTGAAGGCGGATTGCTCGCAGCGGGTATCGTGCTAGCGATTGGCGCAGTCATCGCATCCAGACAGAGGGCTCTTTACGACTAGTCCTAAGTGCCGCCGCCAACAATGCCCGCTATAGCAGACAATCGGTTAAGCAAAATCGAAGGTCATTAAGTCCCGCAAAACAGACACCAATATTCTATATGACAAATGGACGCTCTGCTTCTGGAGTGTCTATCGACGCGTGCGGGTTAGCGAATTTTCGGGATCATCACATGGAAAGCCGTTGTTAGTATTTGTTTCGCGCAGCACGCGGGTATTGGGAAATGAAAAACCAAGTTCAATTTGGATGATTGTCACAGTGACCGAACAAGTACATCTCAAAATGAGTTCCATTTTAATAGTGGTCAATAATCGCGTGCCCGTTCCGTCATAATGGCCATAGGCAAATGCAACTGAAAAGTGGTGGAAGCGGCGCACCGAGTTCTAAGTGTGCCGCATTTAGCGTTTCAGGCTTACGCAGGCGTGTATCCCGCGCCCATGATGGCCCTGTGCAGATCTGCATCACTGGTCGTTGTTTCTACGGTGACGCGCCGGCCTCGACGCCGGTCGTAACAAGGGCGGATGGATCAAGTTCTTTGATCGCCGCCGTCGCGCCGCACGCACTACCACCACAGGTCATGCCAGGCATGTTCAGTGTTTTCATCTTCAAGTGCCTTTTTCGGTTTCAGGGCGGCAAACGGGGCGCATTGCTCAAATGGGGTCTGCCGGCATGACAAGGTCATTGGGGCACGAAAAGGTTTTCAATCCTTTTTTCTAGTCTTGACCCTGACAACGTGGGAAGCCCGAGAACTGAGTCGCATAGCAATCTCATCAGGAGCATTTGACATGAAAGACTCAGCATTCCTCGATCCCTCAGGCAGTCGGGAAAGCATCCCGATTTCCGGCATGACCTGCGCCTCCTGCGTGCTGCGCGTGGAACGCTCCATCAAACAGGTACCGGGTGTTCTATCCGTCTCGGTCAACCTTGCGACTGAAGCCGCTGACGTCGTTTACGAAGCAGAAAGCCAGAGCGCCGCCGTCATCGCAGCCATTCGTGGCGCAGGCTATAATGTGGCGTCCAGTACTTTGGAAGTCGGCATAGAAGGCATGACCTGCGCTTCTTGCGTGCTACGGGTGGAACGGGCCATTGCCGCCGTGCCGGGTGTTCTCTCGGCAGCCGTAAATCTGGCGACAGAGCGGGCCACAATTCAGGTATCAGACACCTCGCCCAGCCAGACAGCAGCCATCGAAGCAGCGATCCACAAAGCCGGATACTCCGCCAAATCCACCGCGATTACGTCCGGCTCACGCGAAGCTGCAAAAGAAGAAGAAATCGGCAAGCTCAAACGAGATCTGGCAGTTTCGGCCACCCTGACCCTGCCGATTTTTGTGGCCGAAATGGGCGGCCATCTGGTGCCTTCGTTGCATCATTGGCTGATGATGGCTTTCGGGCAAGCCACGCTCTACATGTCTTATTTCGTGCTGGCGACCATCGTTCAATTCGGCCCCGGCCTACGATTTTATGCCAAAGGCATCCCTGCCCTGCTGCGCCTGGCACCTGATATGAATGCGCTGGTCGTCTTGGGATCAACTGCGGCTTGGGGCTATTCCGTCGTGGCGACCTTTGCGCCTGATCTGCTGCCGGAAGGCACCGATAACGTATATTACGAAGCCTCTGCCGTGATCATCACGCTGATCTTGCTGGGTCGCTTTCTGGAGGCAAAGGCCAAGGGCCGCACCAGCCAAGCCATCGCACGACTGACGGGGCTACAGGCCAAGTCTGCCCGTGTTGAGCGGGACGGCACATTCGTCGAAGTGGCGCTGGAGGAGGTGCAGCCGGGCGATGTGTTACAAGTGCGCCCCGGCGACCGCATCCCGGTGGACGGGCTCGTGCTCAGCGGCTCTTCCTTTGTCGACGAAGCAATGATTTCGGGCGAACCGATCCCTGTGAGCAAGGAGGCGGGCGCGCAGGTTGTCGGCGGGACGATCAACCAAACTGGCGCGTTCACTTACCGTGCCGAAAAGGTCGGCGGCGATACCATGCTGGCACAGATCATCAGGATGGTCGAAGCCGCCCAAGGTGCAAAGCTGCCAATTCAGGCGCTGGTCGATCGCGTAACCGCGTGGTTTGTCCCTGCTGTGATGGCCGGTGCAGTACTGACCTTCCTGACGTGGTTCTTTATAGGCCCCGAGCCCGCTGTGACCTTTGCTTTGGTCAATGCGGTCGCGGTGCTGATCATTGCCTGCCCCTGTGCCATGGGCTTAGCGACGCCAACTTCGATTATGGTTGGCACAGGGCGTGCAGCCGAACTGGGCGTGCTGTTCCGTAAGGGCGAAGCACTCCAAAGCCTTGCGGGCATTGATGTTGTGGCGTTCGACAAGACCGGCACCCTGACCGAAGGTCGCCCTGCGCTAACCAGCTTCGAGACCACCGAAGGGTTTGAGCAGACCGATGTGCTCCGATTGGTTGCCGCTGCCGAAGGCGGATCGGAACACCCTGTCGCGCGGGCCATCATCGAAGCCGCGCAGGTTTCGTGGGTGGATATTCCCGCAGCGTCGAGCTTTGACGCATATGCAGGCTACGGCATCACCGCCAAAGTCGAAGGCCACCGCATCGATGTGGGCGCAGACCGCTTCATGATCGCGCTGGGGATTGAAATCGACGAGTTCGAGGCCACCGCCAAGCGTTTGGCACAGGAGGCAGCCTCGCCGCTCTATGCCGCAATTGACGGGCGCCTTGCGGCCTTGCTGGCCGTGACCGATCCGATCAAAACCTCGACCCCTGCCGCCATCACCACCCTGCATGCATTGGGGCTGAAAGTCGCAATGATCACCGGCGACAACCGCGTGACCGCCCGCGCTATCGCCAAACAACTGGGCATCGACGACATCGTCGCCGAAGTTTTGCCGGGTGGTAAAGTCGACGCAGTTAAGGCGTTGCGGCTTGGGGGACGGAATGTGGCCTTCGTCGGGGACGGCATCAACGATGCCCCTGCTCTGGCCGAGGCCGACGTCGGCATCGCCATCGGCACCGGCACCGACGTGGCAATCGAAAGCGCGGATGTGGTCTTAATCGGCGGGGAACTGACCGGCGTGCAAACCGCTATCGGGATCAGCCGCGCGACCATGCGCAACATCCGGCAGAACCTGTTCTGGGCCTTTGCTTATAACGCGGCGCTTATTCCGGTCGCGGCGGGCGTGCTTTATCCGGTCAGCGGCACCTTGCTATCGCCGATGCTGGCTGCGGGTGCGATGGCCTTATCGAGCGTCTTCGTACTGACCAACGCCTTGCGTCTCAAGCGCTTCACCCCGCGGCGCAAGCCCGACGACATGGCAGGAACGGTTTGGGGCACCGACCCACTTGTGGGCGCTGCCTATAGAGCAAAACCCACCATAAACACGCTTCTATGAGGCTGAAATGTACAAAATTGAAATCTATACGACCCCGACCTGCCCTGACTGTATCTTCCTCAAAGGCTGGTTGAATGCGATGGCGCTGCGGTATGTCGAACATGACCTGACCCAACCCGCCATCGCTGAAGAAGCCAAAAAACGCACAGGTATGCGGATTGCCCCGATCACGCTGGTGGATGGAAATGTCATCTGGGGGCCCGCTGCGGAGCAGATACGCCAGATCAAACCGCTCATCGGACAGATCAAAGCAGCCTAAGCGGCAGTTCACAAAATCTCCGGGCGCGTGGTTTTAACTCCATCCGCGCCCGGATTTACGTTACATTTAACCTTATCGAAAGGAGCATGGTCATGAACATCGGTGAAGCCGCCAAGACAACTGGCATTTCGGCCAAGATGATCCGCTACTACGAGGAAACTGGCCTGATCCGGCCTGCACTGCGAACTTATTCCGGCTACCGCGTCTACACGGATAAAGAGGTTCAAACGCTCAAATTCGTGCGTCGCGCGCGGGATTTGGGTTTCACGGTCAAGCAAATCGTTGAATTGCTACAGCTTTGGCAAGATCACGGCAGGGCCAGCGCCAATGTCAAAGCCATCGCGCTGGACCATGTGCGCGCGCTTGAGCGAAAGCGGCAGGAGCTGGACGAGATGATCGCCACCCTCGACCATCTGGCAAACAACTGCCACGGTGATGAACGGCCCGATTGTCCGATTTTGCAAACCCTCGGCAACGCCGAATCTCAGGAGCAAATCCCTATCAAGCAAGCTTCTGCCTTAGGGCGCGGTTTCGAAGCCCACCGTTAAAGCGATCAATATGCAGAGGCCGGAGGCACCTCCGGCCTTTCTGTTTTTAAACGCGATCAGCAACAGACGCTCTTGACCCTCCAAACGTGTGAACCCTTACGCCGATAAGTAGGACACGAATCACACCCTTGGAGGGGATCCCATGAAACGCTTCAAATCGCGGTCGCTGACCCTATTGAGCGCAGCGGCTTTCGCACTTGGCACCACGGCCCTTAATCCCTTGGCAGATGGCCAGGCAGATGCCGGTCCCGCAGATGCAGCGGTCCCCCTCCCGGCGGTTCCGGTGGCCGAAGTTCTCGTACGGGGGTATCAAAAAACTCATGTTGCTATCGGGCACCTCGAGGCCAAGCGGACGGTAGATGTGACGCCCCGTGTGGCAGGGCTGATTACCGAGGCCTTGGTGCCGGAAGGCAAGCAGGTCAGAAAAGGCGAGGTGTTGTTCCGCCTCGATCCAGGGCCCTATGACATACAGGTCGCCATCGCCGAGGCGCATCTTGAACGGGCCATTGTCCTTGTCGAGCAAGCAGAAGTAGAACGCGCAAGGGCCGCCGCGCTCTCCGGCAAAGGCACTGCCAGTCCGAAAACCCTGGAGGAGGCCACGGCCCTCAAACGCAGCCGCGATGCCGACGTGGCGGTGGCACGCGCCAATCTGCAAGACGCCGAACTAAAGCTTTCTTACACGGTGATCCGCGCGCCTATTGACGGCACCGTCGACCGCATCGAGGTACATGCTGGCAACCAAGTTGCAGCAGGCCCGCAGACTCTACTGACCCGCGTCGTGGCGACGGATAAGCTATACGCCGCGCTGCATCTTGATGAGGTTAAATATCTCCAGCTTGCGTCTCATGGCAAAGATACAATCCCCGTCACGCTGGAGGTTGCCGCAGCGCCCGGGAAACGTCTGGCGGGTACCGTCGATTTCATGGGAACGGGGTTTGACACCAAGACAGGAACGCTTCTTGTGCGTGCCGTGATCGACAATCCTGATGGCCGCCTCAAGCCAGGCCATTTCGCGCGGATATTCGTGCCAATGTCCCCCCCAACCGAGAGTATTTTCGTCGCCGAAACCAGCATCGGTACCGCCATGGGCGGTCGCTATGTGCAGGTCATCGACGACGGCGGCGTCGTCGGAATGCGTCCCGTAACTTTGGGCGATCCAGTCGGCCAGTTGCGGCTGATCGAAGCTGGTTTGCAGGCCGGGGACCTTGTGATCCTCAAAGGATTGGTCGGCCCCGGAATGACCGTTACGCCTGTCCCCACGACGATGCCAGGTGCCGCCGAGGCGTTTCCGGACACCAAAAACTCAGGAAAACTGTGATGAACGTCTCACGCTTTTTCATCGACCGGCCAATCCTTGCGATTGTCTTGTCGCTTTTGATGGTCTTTGCGGGAGCGCTGTCTTTTCGGCTGCTGCCGCTGAGTGAATATCCTTTAGTCACGCCCCCGACAGTGCAAGTGAGTGCGTTCTATCCCGCTGCCAACCCGCAAGTCATTGCGGAGACCGTGGCCTCGCCAATTGAGCAGGCCATCATGGGCGTCGAGGGCATGATTTATATGTCATCTCAAGCCGCAACCGATGGCCGGATGACCACCACGGTGACCTTTGATCATGGGATCGACCCCGAGGTGGCGCAGGTTCGGGTGCAAAACCGGGTGGCGTTGTCGATCCCGCGCTTGCCACCGGAAGTGCAGCGCATCGGTGTCGTTACCAAGAAAACATCGCCTGATATTCTTATGGTCGTCAACCTCGTCTCTCCTCAACGGTCCCATGACGCGCTGGCGCTAACCAACTACGCTATTCTGAATATTCGTGACGCGTTGGCGCGCCTTGACGGTGTCGGTGACGTCGTTGTCTGGGGCGCTGGCGAATATGCAATGCGCATCTGGACCGACCCTGCCAAGCTCGCGGCCTTGGGCCTGACGGCAGGTGATCTTGCGGCTGCGTTGCGAGACCAAAACATCGAAGCCGCTGCCGGCAGTCTTGGCCAGTCGCCGGGCGCCACTGCAGCGTTTCAGGTGGCGCTGGAAACCACGGGCCGTCTGAAAACGGTCGAGGAGTTCAATGCGGTTGTTGTGCGTACTGGCGAGGGCGGCAGCCGCGTCACACTGGGTGACGTTGCAAAGGTCGAACTTGGTGCTGACAACTACTCCCTGCGGGGAAGTCTGAACGGCGCGCCGGCAGCAGCCATCCAGATATTTCAGGCACCTGGCGCAAATGCCTTAGACGTCGCGGCAGAAGTCAAGACCACCATGCAACGCCTTTCGGACGGGTTTCCCTCGGACACGGAGTACGGGATCGCCTACGACCCAACAATCTTTGTGGAAGCCTCGCTACATTCAGTGTGGGAAACCCTCATTGAAGCCGTCTTGCTGGTTGTTCTCGTGGTCATCCTGTTTCTACAAACTTGGCGGTCCTTCATCATCCCATTGGCTGCCGTCGTGGTCTCGCTTGTCGGCACCTTTGCCGTCCTGTTGCTGTTGGGCTTCTCGCTCAACACGCTTTCGCTGTTCGGGTTGGTCCTGTCGATCGGCATTGTGGTTGATGACGCCATCGTGGTGGTCGAAAACGTCGAACGGCATATCGAGCTGAAAAAGTCACCGCTGGAAGCATCCCACGCGGCCATGGCCGAGGTATCGGGCCCGATCATCGCCATCACCTCCGTGCTCGCCGCGATCTTCGTGCCGACGGCTTTCTTGCCCGGACTTCAAGGGGAATTCTACCGCCAATTCGCGGTCACCATCGCGGTCTCTACCATTCTCTCCGCGATCAACTCGCTGACCCTCTCACCCGCTTTGGCCGCACTACTGCTCAAGCCCCGCGATACCAGACCCGATCTGGTTCAGCGGCTCATTGATCGTCTGCTCGGCTGGTTCTTTCGCCTGTTTAATCGCGCGTTCAATTTCGCCTCGCTCGGCTATGCTGGCCTTGCGCGCCGTGCTGTGCGACTGACCGCGCTTGTCGGGCTTGGCTATTTGGGCCTGGTCGGTACTACTGGATACGGCCTGATGATAACGCCCACAGGCTTTATCCCTGCCCAAGACAAATATTTCCTTGTTGGCATCGCGCAATTACCCGCCGGTTCCTCGCTGGAACGAACCGATGCTGTGGTGGCCCAGATGACAGAGATCATTTTATCGGAACCGGGCGTCTCGGATGTGGCCGCGTTCCCCGGCTTGTCGATCAACGGGTTTGCCAATTTACCCAACGCGGCAGTTCTTTTTGCGATGCTGGACCCGTTCGAGGATCGTCAATCACCAGACATGCGTGCCGATGCCATCGCCGGTCGGCTCTGGGGAAAGCTCGGTGTTATTCAGGACAGCTTTGTCGGGGTATTCCCGCCACCGCCGGTGCCTGGACTGGGTGCGACAGGCGGCTTCAAACTTCAGATATTGGACCGGGAAAACCAAGGCTTCGCGGCGCTATCTGACGCGGCGGGCGCGGTCATGGCAGCAGCCGCGCAACGGCCAGAGTTGGCCGGACTAATGGGTAGCTTCGACATCAACGCGCCGCAGATCGAAGTGGTCGTCGATCGGGAGAAAGCGCTGGCGATGGGCATCCCACTCTCCGCAGTGTTTGAAACCTTGCAGGGCAATCTCGGGTCGCTTTACGTAAATGACTTCAACAGCTTCGGTCGCAACTACAAGGTCATGATACAGGTAGACGCGCCGTCCCGCCAAACCGAAGATGCCTTTGACCAGCTTTATCTGCGCAAGCCTGACGGCATCGCGGTCCCCCTGTCGGCGCTTGTGAGACTGGAATACACCAGCGGCCCCGACCGGGTTGTGCACTACAATGGGTTTAATGCCGCAGACATCTCTGGTGGTCCTGCCGCGGGCTATTCTTCGAACCAAGCCACCACCGCAATGGAGGCGGTTCTGGCAAGTGCTCTGCCTGCGGGCTTTGCCTATGAATGGACGGACCTTGCCTATCAGGAAAAAGAAGCGGGTAGTGCGGGCGCATACGTCTTGCCGCTTTCCATCGTGCTCGCCTTCCTTTTTCTTGCGGCCCTCTACAACAGTTGGTCCCTGCCCTTTGCGGTCTTGCTGATCGCGCCATTGGCGATCACCGGGGCGCTTGTCGCAGTGTGGTTCAGCGGGGGAGATAACAACATCTTCACGCAGATCGGTTTTATTGTTCTGATCGGACTTGCGGCCAAGAACGCAATCCTGATCGTGGAGTTCGCACGCTCACGGGAGCAGGATCGGATCGACCCCGTTGAAGCCGTCGTCGAAGCTGCGGGCCTGCGCTTGCGTCCGATCCTGATGACGTCGGTTGCCTTTATTGCCGGTGTCGTGCCGCTGGTGATGGCGAACGGCGCCGGCTCAGAAATGCGGCAAGCCATGGGATATGCAGTGTTTGGAGGGATGATTGGTGTGACTATGCTGGGCTTAATCCTGACGCCGGTGTTCTATGGATTCATACGGGGAAAGAGTGCCAGTCGGAGTCACTTAAGGGTGTAGGGTTCAACAGGATTTCAGACGGGTGCTCTGCCCCCTGAAATTCGGACCGCTTGAAACTGGCGTTTTCGGTTAAACTTCCTGGCTGGGAGAGGCGCTGAGAACGATGAAGGCATCACGGTTTTCGGACGCGCAGTCAGTCTCGAAGCTTGTATTCTATTGATGATCAACAGCCGAGACGAGCCACTGGCGGCGGTCTGGTCTCACAACGGCCGTGTCCGCTACGTCGTAAGATCAAAAGAATTCCCCTTCATCCCACTCTCAAGAGGAAGTGCCCTGCCCCAGAAATCTGCAGCGGTTCGAGCAATTTCAAACGGCACGTTGGGAATGACAGAGCTCTGCGAAACACACTCATCCGCGTGGACGTCCAAGCCAGAGTTGGAACTCTACGAACAGACCCGTTTGGGGAATAATGGGCATGCCGTAACGATGCTATGGGGCAGATTTACCGGATGATGACAATGATGACGATGGGAGCCCAGACGAGCTTTGAATGCCCGGATTCAGGTAGCACAGCCAACACACTTCCGCAACTTCAGACTGTGTGAGCCTCACGCTAGATAACGACGCGTCCTCCGTGAAATATGGGTGCACGTTGGTCTTGTCTGCCATCCATGAGGGCGAAATCAAACGTAGGTTAGTTTTGCTTTTAGTTTTGCGCTGACAAAGTGGCACATGCGATGCGGCCTTTCCAAATTTGATCGTGTTATGTAGGTGCTCCACCGTATCAGTTCATTGGGTGGGGCAGTATCCTGCCCGCGCGCGTGGCCCACGCCGATGGTATCGGCACAACAGAAAGGTTTTGCTGTGCAAACGCCCTATTACCTTATCGACAAGTCTCGCCTGCTTCCAAACCTGGAAAAGATCGCCATGCTGCGTCAGGTGTCAGGCGTCAAGTGTCTGCTGGCGCTCAAATGCTTTGCCACATGGTCAGTCTTTGACTTCATGGCAGAATATATGGACGGGTCCACCTCGTCTTCGTTGTTCGAGGTGCGGTTGGGGCGTGAAAAATTTCCGGGCGAAACCCATGCATATTCGGTGGCCTACGCCGATCACGAAATCGCTCAGGTGCTGGCTTGTTCTGACAAGATCATTTTTAACTCAATTGGCCAGCTGGCCAAGTTTTCGCATGAATCTAAAGGGCATGTGCGCGGGTTGCGGGTGAACCCCGGTGTGTCGACGTCTGAATTCGACCTTGCCGATCCTGCGCGTCCTTTCAGCCGACTTGGCGAACACGACCCCGACGCCATCGCCGCGGTTGCCGATCAGATCAGCGGGTTGATGTTCCACAACAATTGCGAAAACGACAGTTTCGCGCGTTTCGACGAGATGCTGACCCTGATCGAGGACCGCTTTGGCGCAGTGATTCACAAGATGGACTGGATCAGTTTGGGCGGCGGCGTGCATTTTACCGGTGACGGATATCCGATTGAGCGGCTCGCGGCGCGGCTCAAGTCGTTTGCGCAGACATTCGGTGTGCAGGTCTATCTTGAGCCGGGGGAGGCCGCAATCACCGGCGCGGCAACGCTTGAGGTCACGGTTCTGGACACGATGCACAACGGCAAGAACCTTGCAATTGTCGACAGTTCGATCGAGGCGCATATGCTTGATCTTTTGATCTACCGCGAACCGGCGAAGATTTCCCCAAACACAGGCACAGAAGAGTGGATGATCTGCGGGAAATCGTGCCTTGCAGGCGATATTTTCGGCGAGTTTCGCTTTAGCGCGCCGTTAAAAGCCGGGGATCGCCTTTCGTTTCATGACGCGGCTGGTTACACAATGGTCAAGAAGAACTGGTTCAATGGCGTCAAGATGCCAAGCATTGCGATCCGCGAACTGGATGGAACAATACAGATGGTGCGCGATTTCGGCTACGACGATTTTGCCGCCGCACTTTCCTAACTGCAAACAAATGAGGTCTCTTGGATAGATGAAACGCAATGTTCTTATCATTGGCGCGGGTGGCGTCGCACAGGTTGTAGCACATAAATGTGCTCAAAATAACGACGCGCTTGGCGATCTGCACATTGCAAGCAGGACGGTCGCAAAATGCGAGGCGATCATCAAAAGCGTGCACGACAAAAACGCGATGAAACAGGATGGTGTATTCGAGGCACATGCGGTCGACGGGATGGACACGACGGCAGTCGCCGCGCTGATCACATCGACCGGTGCGCAGATCGTCATCAACGTCGGCTCGCCGTTTGTGAATATGACAGTCCTTGAAGCCTGCATTCAGACCGGTGCCGCCTATATCGACACAGCGATCCACGAAGATCCCAGCAAAATCTGCGAAACTCCGCCATGGTATGAAAATTATGAATGGAAGCGTCGGGAGGCCTGCGCCGCCGCGGGTGTCACGGCCATCTTGGGCGCCGGTTTCGATCCTGGCATGGTAAACGCGTTTGCGCGCTTTGCAGTAGATGAGTTCATGGATGACGTGACCTCAATCGACATTGTGGACATTAACGCCGGCAACCACGGCAAATACTTCTCGACGAACTTTGATCCAGAGATCAATTTTCGCGAATTCACAGGCACTGTTTACAGCTGGCAACAAGGCGCATGGCAAGAGAACAAAATGTTCGAAGTTGGCCGCGAATGGGATCTGCCAGTCGTCGGTAAACAAAAGGCCTATATGTCAGGCCACGACGAAGTACACTCGCTTGCCGCAAACTACCCGCAGGCCGACATTCGGTTCTGGATGGGGTTTGGGGATCACTACATCAATGTCTTCACAGTGCTGCAAAACCTCGGCCTTTTGTCAGAACAGCCCGTGACCACCGCTGAGGGTCTTGAAGTTGTTCCGCTCAAACTGGTCAAGGCGGTATTGCCTGATCCGTCCAGCCTTGCACCAAATTACACGGGCAAAACCTGCATCGGTGATCTGGTAAAAGGTATCAAGGATGGCGAACCGGTAGAGGTATTTGTCTACAATGTTGCCGACCATGAGGTCGCCTATGCTGAGGTCGGCAGCCAGGGCATCTCATACACAGCCGGTGTGCCACCTGTGGCCGTTGCGATGCTGATTGCCGATGGCACATATGACAAAGGTGTCATGTTGAATGTAGAAGAACTGGACCCAAAGCCGCTTTTCTCGTTGCTTGACACCATCGGCCTGCCGACACGTGTCAAGGATGCGAACGGCGACCGTGAATGGAACCGCGCATAAGCGCGGCCATGGGTAAACCTGCCCCAGCCCCCACATGGGGGCTGGAGACGGTTAAGCGGACCTCCTGAAACTGAGAGATCGCCTTCGCCTTGGCTTGACAATGGGCCGACTAGTCCCACAACAGCGACCCTCTCGAAACCTATTGTCAGCATTCCGCCAGCCGAGCATCGTGGCACATCAGGGGATGTCCGCCACAGTTCAGACTAGGTCAGCGATCTCAGGGCTGGGGTCATATGCGCCGCCAAAGGCCGTCAGGAAATATCGCTGCCGATCATCATGACAGTTGCGGCATTTGCTGTGGCGCGCGCGCCGAGAGCAGTTCGGGTCGGTCCCTGCGCAGAACGATGTTTTCTTCATGCACCAAGACCTTCCCGGGCGCGATCTGCACGCCGGGTTCAATACACAGCACCATTCCTTCGCGCAGCTCCGTTGTGTCCTTAGCGGTGATAGAGGGCCATTCCGTCAAGGTAATGCCCAGCCCATGACCAAGCCGCCCTTTGCCGGGCGTGGCCCCTTCAGCCAGCAAAGCGTCTGTCAGAATTTGGAACAGCTCGGCGGCAGTCATCCCCGGAACCAAGCGTTCCAATGCCACGTCGGTCGCCGAATATAGCGCCGCATGGGCGCGGGTTACAGCAGCGTCGGGCGGGCCGATGGAAAAGTTGCGGTCGAAATCACAGAAGTACCCATCACGTACCGCACCGGTGTCGAGCATCAGAACATCGCCCAACGCAAGGGGCCGCGATGATGCGGGCGAAATTACATCGCCATATCCCCCATGGCCCGCCCCGCCTGCGACATAGCTGACCCAATCGGCGCCTTCCTCCAACAGCGATATCTGAAAATCGCGGAATACCTGATCAAGCGGGCGACCCATCTGCGCAAAATCCGGCACGCGCGCGAAGGCGCGGTTGGCGATGTCGCAGGTGGCACGAATCTTGGCGATCTCGGCGGGTGATTTGATCTCGCGCACGCGCTGCACCGTCGCGGTAGCATCCACAAATTTGCGAGGGGCGATCAGTGCTGTGATCCGGGCAAAATCGGCGATTGGCATGCGCAGATGTGTTTCCAGGCCCATAGGCAGACCAACTGCGCCTTTGTCCGGCACCAATTGCGCCAGCGTATCGGCCAGCAGGCTAACGCCATCATCCAGCGGGTCGGGCGCATCCCATGTCCGAATATCGGCCACCCAAGTGCTGCGCATCAGGTCTTCGCCGATGGCGGGGATCACGGCAACTGGCGCCCCCGCGACCGGCACCACCACGAACCACGGACGCGCCGGGCTTTCCCAAAACCGCGTCAGAAACCCTGTGACATAGAAGACGTCGGCGGCCGTTGTCAGCAATAGCGCGTCGATATCCGCCGCTTGCATTTCTTCCTGAAGGCGCGCCACGCGCCCGCGATGCTCCGCCACAGAGAAACGTGGCGTGTGTTCATGCATCTTCCGCCCCTTCGCTGAGGATCGCCAAGACCCGCGCCTCGGGACCGACGTCGGGCAAACCGGCCAACAGCGCCGCCAGACCTGCACCACCCGATGTCGTCGTGACCAACCCATGCTCAGCCATACGCGCGACACCCTGCGCCGCCTCGGCTTCGGTGATGGTGACAAAAACATCGGCCTCCCGCGCCAGCCCGGCCAATGCGACCATCGACGGGGTTTTACAATCCAGACGCCCCATGTCGGAAACCGGCCCGGCGGTCGTGACCACTTTTTTCGCCCGAATGCTTTCGATCAAGGCGGGGGCGGCGTCAGGCTCTACCACTATAATTGTCGGCGTATCGCCCCAGACCACGCGCGCATAAGCAGCCACCGCCGCCGCCAGACCGCCAACGCCCGCCTGCAACAGGATATGTGTTGGCGGTTCGTCGATCTGGTCGGCCGCCTCGGCGGCAAGTTGCAGATAGCCCTCCATAACCCGGGACGGAAGCCGCGTGTAGCCGGGCCATGACCCGTCCGACAACAGCGTGCCCTGCCCCGCTTCAGCAGCTTCCTGTGCCGCCACAAGGCTTTCTTCATAAGTCGCCCCAGCGCGCACAACCTGCGCCCCGATCCCGCGCAGACGCTCTGCAAACGCCATCGGCACGGTCTGTGCCAGATATATGACCGCCCGCGCCCCGAACAGCCGCGCGCCAGCGGCAACGGACAGCCCATGGTTGCCCGCGCTGGCTGCGATATATACGCGCCCCGTCAGGGCTTCGTGCCACCGCTCGTCCTGCACCTGCTCTGCTGCATCGCAGGCAATGGCATAAGCGGCACCAAGCGCTTTGAAACTGCCCAGCCCCATGCGCGTGCTCTCGTCTTTGACATGCAATCGTGCCACGCCTACCTCTGCTGCAAGTGCTGTCATGTTCAACAGCGGCGTAGGGGAATGCGCTGGACATTTAGCAAGCAGTGCGGCCACGCCTGCCACATCACTTTGTGGCAGCTCCTGGTCATCGCCCAGACCTTTGCCGCGCAACGGATTGATCAGAAAGTCTTTCATATGCCCCCTCAAGACCGCTGCATGGCCTTACAGCGGTTCTGAAAAGACTGGCGCAGTTTATCCGGCGAGTCGAGTGCAGGGTGCAAACGAAATATGCGAGGCCTTCGCCCCGCATATTGGTCATCTTGTCATTCCGGCAGTCGTCACCCCAACCGACGCAACAACTCCATCGACGGCTCGCCTGTCGCGGGCAGGCCGATGCTTTGCTGATAGGCGCTGATGGCCTTGCGGCTGTTCGGGCCGATTACACCGTCGGTGCCGTCCGTATCAAAGCCTCGTGCAGTTAGCCGCGTCTGCAATGCCTTACGGTCATCCTTGGTCATGCCATTGGCGTCGGGTGGGAAATTGCCCTGAATTGGCCCGCCCCCGGCGATACGGTCGGCCAGATGGCCCACTCCGATCGCGTAGTTGTCCGAGTTGTTGTAGCGCTTCAGCGCCCGAAAATTGCTGGTCACTACAAATTTCGGTCCGCCTGCTTGTGGCTGCAAAATTGATCCGGCACTGGCAGAGACACTACCCAACTCGCCGCCCCATTTGACGCCGCGTGTCCAGCCATTACGCGACAGATAAGCCGCTGTCGACGCCAAGGCATCCGAAGGATCATCCGACCAGATATCGCGACGCCCGTCGCCGGTGAAATCGACGGCAAACCCTTCGTAGGATGTCGGTATGAACTGCGTGTGCCCCATCGCCCCGGCCCAAGAACCTGTCATATTGGCGGCTGTCGTATCGCCATTCTGGATGATTTTCAGCGCTGCCACCAATTGCTTTTCAAAAAATGCACCGCGCCGCCCATCAAAGGCCAGCGTCGACGTCGACGAGATCACCGGGACGTCGCCCCGGCGCTCACCGTAGTAGCTCTCGAGGCCCCAGATGGCCGCGACGATCTCGGCAGCGACGCCGTAGCGCTGTTCGATGGCGTTCAGGGTGCTGCGGTGACGCGCAAAGGCAGCGCGGCCCTTGGTCACCCGTTCATCCGAGGCGGCGATGGCAAGATAATCTTCAAGCGTGCGGCTGAACTCCGTCTGGTTGCGGTCGCGCTTGACCACACCGGGCAGATAGCCCGCGCCGCGAAAACCAGTGGCAAGGGTCGCGGACGAAAGGCCCTGACCACTTGCCCGCGCCTTGAACGACGCGACCCAGGCATCATAGCCCGCGTTGGGCACTGGCATCAGGTCGGACGGCACCGACCCGCCGCCACGCGCGCTAATGGCGCCGCCAGTGCTGCAGGCCGACGTCAGGCCCAATGCGGCCAGTCCGAATGCAAATGTTCTGCGTGAAGTATTCATGTTGCCCGCCCGCTTTTGTTACTTGTTGCGCGCAGCATATCGCAGTTGGCGCGGCGGGCAATGGGCCGCGCGGGCGCGGGCAAGGCTTTGCTTATTGCCCGGCTTGGTACAACGGTACGGTGGACATCGACATTTTTGCCGATCCATTCTGAACTTCGCGGGAATGACTGATATAGATCAGTGCGTTGTTTTCCTTGTCGAATATCCGTTTTACCCGCAGGGTTTTAAAGATAATCGACCGGCGTTCGCTAAATACGGTCTCGCCTTCGTCGTCCATTTCGATATCCCCAATTTCAATAGGGCCAGTCTGGCGACAAGATATGGATGAATTCGAAGGGTCCTCGAACCAATTGCCCTTTTGCAAACGGTCAATCAAACCCCGATCAAAATACGCAAGATGGCACGTCACCCCTTTTACCTTTGGGTCTGCCACAGCCTCGATAACGATGTCGTTGCCGAGCCAATCAACATCTACATTACCAACGACATCAGCTTGAACCGACATGGCAGAAAAGGCCGCGATCATCGCAGCAGCGGTTTGGGAAATATACTTCATGCAAACGAACGCCTTATGCAGGCGTAAAGTTCCTGTAATTTTGCATATCTTTTTTGGTATTT
>TARA_R110002049_G_scaffold226504_1_pt1 | contig 87027 bp, 86 predicted proteins | sample TARA_R110002049 | Tara Oceans TARA_R110002049 (sample SAMEA4396941) | marine metagenome | biome: Polar Biome; feature: [SRF] surface water layer (ENVO:00010504); material: water (ENVO:00002006), including particulate matter (ENVO:01000060) such as... | depth 5 m | reverse complement strand
GGCCGCACCGTGGGTGCTGGCGTCGTCGCCAAGATCATCGAGTAAACTGGCACTCGCTAGACAAAAAGCCCGGCCATGTGCCGGGCTTTTTCGTTGCAGGCTTGTTTTATTGGCGCTGCAGATTGCGTTCTGAAATCTGGCTGTTCAAGGTGAGAAAGTCATACAGAATGCCAAGCCCGAAAAGCCCCACCGTAAGCAGATAGAGGAGGCCGGTGACGATCTTGCCCATGTAGAAACGGTGCACACCGAAAATGCCGAGGAAAGTGAGTAGAATCCAGGCAAGGCTGTAGTCGGTTGGGCCCTCTACGTAGCGCCGATCGGCATCCCGTGCCATACCCGGTATGAGCAACAGATCGATAATCCAGCCGATGAAGAACAGGCCGAGGGTGAAAAACCAGATAACACCCGTGATCTGGCGGCCATAGTAGAAGCGGTGGGCGCCAATAAAGCCAAAGATCCACAGCAGATAGCCGATGAGTACCGAATGGGTTTCGTTGTCGTTGCGCATGGACTTTTCTCCTGAAGCCGGTGTAGGCATCCTTACCGCTGCGCGGAATAACGTCAAGGTCCAATGTCGGTTTACGGGTGTCCTGGCCATGATCTGGATCATGGCGCCAGGCCCGCTGCATGATCTACGCTGAAAGGCCGCCTCTGGCTGGGAGCAATGTCTTGGCCGGGCCATTAATAAACAAGGAGACACCATGTCAGTAGAGCATCACGACCTCGTACACGAATTCCCCGAGTTCCGCGACCGGATCCACGCCCTGAAGATGAGCGATGCTCATTTTCGCAAACTGTTCGATGAATACCACGAGCTGACCAGGGAAGTGGAAAATATGGAAAACGAAGTGACGCCGGTGGCGACACAGACCGAAGAGCAGGCCAAAATGCGTCGTTTGCATCTGAAGGACGCCCTCTATTGCATGCTCAACGCGGCGGTGTAACATGGCGCCCATGAGTAATGCAGAAGTACGCGCCCGGCTGACGGCGAGCCTTGCTGAGTTGGAGCACCGTCTGGGCAGCATCAAGCGCGATGTGACCCGAAGCCATTCCGGAGACTGGGCTGAGCAGGCCCAGGAACGGGAAAATGACGAGGTCGAGGACGCTATCGGCCTGGAAACCACGCAGTCGATTGCCGACACCCGCGCGGCGCTCGCTCGCCTGGATGCCGGCACCTACGGCCACTGCGAGCGCTGCGGCGAGCCCATCGGCGCAGCGCGGCTGGAGGCACTGCCAACGGCCGCCCATTGTGTGAATTGTGCAGATTAAAGCGGCCCTCTCACCACTAAAATAATCCCGCAGCCTGCTTGACACTACGCGGGGTGGTCTTTAGAATTCGCGTTCCTTTTTCGGGGGGCTCCATTGCGGACCCCTGGTTTTTTATTGATTGGAGTTAGGTCTGGTGCAGAACCAACGCATTCGTATTCGCCTCAAGGCTTTCGACCATCGCCTGATAGACACGTCTACTCAGGAAATCGTGGAAACCGCTCGCCGCACTGGCGCGCAGGTCAAGGGGCCGATCCCGCTCCCGACTCGCAAAGAGAAGTACACCGTGCTGGTTTCCCCGCACGTGAACAAGGACGCTCGTGACCAGTACGAAATTCGTACCCACAAGCGTCTGCTCGACATCGTGGAGCCTACCGAGAAGACGGTAGACGCCTTGATGAAACTGGACCTGGCAGCAGGTGTAGAAGTACAGATCAGTCTTGGTTAACGACAATTCGTAGCAAGACCTGCCCGTAGGCCATGTGGCTTGCGGGTGTGTAACGCCCGGTTCTTTAAAGCAAGGCGGGGCGGCCATAGAGGGTAAGCCCCGTACACTGAGAGGTTAGCAAGATGACTATTGGCTTAGTCGGCCGTAAGTCCGGTATGACTCGTGTTTTTACCGAGGACGGCGCATCCATACCAGTAACCGTAGTGGAGGTCTCTCCAAACCGCGTTACTCAGATCAAAGAGCTCGATAGCGATGGCTATCGTGCGATCCAGGTCACGGCGGGTAACCGCAAGGCCTCGAAAGTGAGTAAATCAGCAGCGGGTCACTTCGCCAAGGCGGGTGTGGAAGCCGGCACGGGTCTCTGGGAGTTCCGCCTTGCGGAAAGCGACGAGGCTCCTGCGGTGGGTTCCGAGCTGACGGTTGCACATTTTGCTGCTGGCCAGAAAGTGGATGTGGCCGGCAAATCCAAGGGCAAGGGTTTCCAGGGTGTGATCAAGCGCTGGAACTTCTCCATGCAGGACGCGACGCACGGCAACTCGCTGTCGCACCGTGCCCCGGGTTCAATTGGTCAGTGCCAGACGCCTGGTCGTGTGTTCAAGGGCAAGAAGATGTCCGGTCACATGGGCGCTGAAACGGTGACCACCCAGGGTCTGGAGATCGTGCGAGTTGATGCGGAGCGGAACCTGCTTCTCATCAAGGGCGCTGTCCCCGGTGCACCCGGCGGAGACGTTATCGTACGTCCCGCGGTCAAGGCTTAAGGTTAGGGGGTCTCTAACGTGGAATTGAGTGTAGTCAAGCCAGGTAACGCCGCAGCGGGCACGGTTTCAGTGTCTGATGTCGCCTTTGCCCGCGAATACAACGAAGATCTCGTGCACCAGGTGGTTACCGCTTATCTGGCAGGCGCGCGCCAGGGCACTCGTGCCCAGAAGACGCGCTCCGAAGTCAGCGGCGGTGGCAAGAAGCCCTGGCGCCAGAAGGGTACTGGTCGCGCCCGGGCTGGCACCATCCGTTCGCCGATCTGGCGCACCGGTGGCGTCACGTTTGCTGCGCGCCCGCAGGATCACTCGCAGAAGGTGAACCGCAAGATGTACCGCGCCGCCATGCGCTCCATCATGTCGGAGCTGGCACGCCAGGATCGTCTGTTGGTGGTTGAGAGTATGGATCTTGAGGCGCCGAAGACTAAGCTGCTGGTCAAGCAGCTGGGTGAATACGGTCTGGACAACGTGCTGATCGTGACCGCTGAGCTGGGCGAGAACCTGTACCTCGCAGCGCGCAACCTGCACAAGGTTGATGTGCGCGATGTTGACGGTGTTGATCCGGTGAGCCTGATCGCCTACGACAAGGTGATGGTCACTGTGGATGCCGTGAAGAAGATTGAGGAGATGCTCGCATGAACCAGGAGCGGATTTTCCAGGTATTGGTAGCGCCACACGTATCCGAGAAGGCTGCGGTACTGGCGGACGCCAATAACCAGTACGTTTTCAAGGTGGCTGTGAATGCAACCAAGGCCGAAATCAAGAAGTCGGTCGAGCAGCTGTTCAAGGTCAAGGTCGATGCCGTGCAGACCCTCAAGGTCAAAGGCAAGGTCAAGCGTAACAAGTATGGCCTGAGCGCGCGGCCGACCTGGAAGAAGGCATATGTTCGTCTGGAGCAGGGTCAGGACATCGACTTTGCCGTGGCTGAATAAGGAGTAGGTGCGAGATGGCAGTTTTAACAAGTAAACCGACATCGCCAGGGCGTCGTCACGTCGTCCGCGTGGTGAGCGAGGGCCTGCACAAAGGTGCGCCTCACGCTCCCCTGCTGGAAAAGCAGAGCCGTCGCGGCGGTCGCAACAACAACGGTCGCATTACCGTGCGTCACGTTGGTGGTGGCCACAAGCAGCACTACCGCATCATCGATTTCAAGCGTTCCAAGGACGGTATTCCGGCCAAGGTTGAGCGCCTCGAGTACGATCCCAATCGCACGGCGAATATCGCCCTGCTGTTGTTCGCAGACGGTGAGCGTCGTTACATCATCGCGCCCAAGGGCGTGAAGGCGGGCGACGTTCTGCAGTCCGGCTCCGCAGCGTCAATCAAGATTGGCAACTGCCTGCCGTTGCGCAACATTCCAGTGGGTTCAGTCATCCACGCGGTTGAGCTGAAGCCTGGCAAAGGTGCCCAGGTGGCGCGCTCTGCAGGCGCTTCGGTGCAGCTGGTCGCTCGCGAAGGGCAATACGCAACGCTGCGTCTGCGCTCGGGCGAAATGCGCAAGGTGCTTTCCGACTGCCGCGCCACAATTGGCGAGGTGTCGAATTCCGAGCACAGCCTGCGCAAGCTCGGCAAGGCCGGTGCTGCTCGCTGGCGCGGTGTGCGCCCGACCGTGCGCGGTGTGGCGATGAACCCGGTTGATCACCCGCATGGTGGTGGTGAAGGCCGCACTTCAGGTGGCCGGCACCCGGTCAGCCCCTGGGGTACCCCGACCAAGGGCTACAAGACGCGCTCGAACAAACGCACTGACGGCCTTATCGTGCGCCGTCGTGGCAAGAAATAAGTTCGGTCGATAGAGCCAAGAGATTAGAGGAAGACACTGTGCCGCGTTCACTGAAAAAAGGTCCCTTTATCGACCTTCACTTGATGAAGAAAGTTGAAGCAGCGATTGAAAGCAACGACCGTCGCCCGATCAAGACCTGGTCGCGCCGTTCCATGATATCGCCGGATATGGTTGGTCTGACAATCGCCATCCACAATGGCCGTCAGCATGTGCCGGTTTTGATCAATGAAGACATGGTTGGTCACAAGCTTGGAGAGTTTGCGGTAACACGCACTTTCAAAGGGCACATTGTGGACAAGAAGGCGAAGCGCTAAGCGCTGGTCTATAGCGAGGTTTAGGAAAATGGAAGTTGCAGCAAGACTGAAAGGTGCGCGGATCTCGGCCCAGAAGGCCCGCCTGGTTGCAGACCAAGTGCGCGGCAAGCCTGTCGAGGAGGCTCTGAGCCTGCTCGAATTCAGCACCAAAAAGGCAGCTCAGATCGTCAAGAAAATTCTCGACTCTGCGATTGCCAATGCTGAGAACAATGAAGGCGCGGATGTGGATGAGCTTAAAGTGTCCAGCATCTTTGTCGACGAAGGTATGACCATGAAGCGTCTGCGGCCGCGTGCCAAGGGTCGTGCGGATCGCATTTTCAAGCGTTCCTGTCATATCACAGTGAAAGTTGCAGACGGCCAAGGCTAAGTTCAGGAGAAGACCACATGGGTCAGAAAGTACATCCGGTCGGCATACGTTTAGGTATCGTCAAAGATCACAACTCGATCTGGTATGCAGATAGCAAAAACTATGCGAAGACGCTGATTACCGATCTTGAAGTACGCAAGTACATCGAGAAAACGCTGGAGCACGCTTCCGTGAGCCGCGTTGTAATCGAGCGCCCCGCGCAAACGGCACGTATCACCATTCACACCGCCCGCCCGGGTATTGTGATTGGCAAGAAGGGTGAGGACGTTGACGGCCTGCGCAAGACGCTCGCGGAAAAGATGGGTGTGCCCGTGCACATCAACATCGAGGAAATCCGCAAGCCCGACCTGGATGCGAAGCTGGTTGCGCAGAACGTTGCCCAGCAGCTGGAGCGCCGTGTGATGTTCCGTCGCGCCATGAAGCGCGTGGTGCAGAACGCGATGCGCCAGGGCGCCGAAGGCATCAAGATCCAGGTGGGTGGCCGTCTGGGTGGCGCGGAGATAGCGCGTACCGAATGGTATCGCGAAGGTCGTGTACCGCTGCACACACTGCGCGCAGACATCGACTATGCAACCTACGAGGCATCTACCACGTACGGCATCATTGGCGTGAAAGTGTGGATCTTCAAGGGTGAAGTGATTGGCACGGAGCATAATTCCGACAGCGCCAAGAAGACAGCAACTAATTAAGGGTTACGCAGATGCTTCAACCTAAGCGTACTAAATTCCGCAAGATGATGAAGGGTCGCAACCGCGGCCTGGCAGAGCGCGGCAGCAAGGTCAGCTTTGGCGAGTTCGGCCTCAAGGCGACTGGCCGCGGCCGCATTACGGCGCGCCAGATCGAAGCCGCCCGTCGTGCGATGACCCGTCATATCAAACGTGGCGGGAAAATCTGGATCCGGGTCTTCCCCGACAAGCCGATTACCGGCAAGCCGCTGGAAGTTCGTCAGGGTAAAGGTAAGGGTAACGTTGAATACTGGGTAGCCCAGATTCAGCCCGGCAAGGTTCTGTACGAAGTGCAGGGTGTTTCCGAGGAGCTGGCGCGGGAAGCGTTTGCCCTGGCCGCCGCGAAGATTCCGGTAGCCACTACATTTGTTAAACGGTCGGTGATGTGATGAAAGCTAGCGAATTGCGTGACAAGTCCCCTGAGGACCTCAACAAGCAGCTGCTCACCCTGCGTGAAGAGCAGTTCAAGCTGCGCATGCAGAAGTCCACTGGGCAGCTGGGGCAGACGCATCTGCTGCAGCAGAACCAGCGCGACATCGCACGCGTCAAGACTTTGCTGAACGAAAAGGCGGGTAACTGAACATGTCTGGTGCAGAGAAGCGTATACGGACGGCAACTGGCAAGGTTGTCAGCAACAAAATGGACAAGACCATCACGGTCCTGATTGAGCGTCGCGTCAAGCACCCGGTGTACGGCAAGTACATCACGCGCTCATCCAAGATCCACGCGCACGACGAGAACAACGTCTGCAGCATTGGTGACACCGTGAAAGTGACCGAGTCCCGGCCCATTTCCAAGAGCAAGACCTGGAAGTTGCTCGAAGTCGTGGTAAACGCCCAACAGGTTTAAGCGCTGTTTTTTGCGGCCCGGCCGCAGTTTGGAGTAAGAGATGATTCAGACAGAGTCGTATTTGGAAGTCGCTGACAACAGCGGTGCTCGTCGGGTGATGTGCATCAAGGTGCTGGGTGGCTCCAAGCGTCGCTACGCGCGCGTCGGCGACCTCATCAAGGTCACCGTGAAGGAAGCGATTCCGCGCGGCAAGGTCAAGAAGGGCCAGGTCATGACGGCGGTTGTGGTGCGAACCCGCAAAGGTGTGCGTCGCCCCGATGGCTCGCTGATCAAGTTTGACGACAACGCCGCTGTGCTGCTGAACAACCAGCAGGCGCCCATCGGCACCCGTATTTTTGGCCCCGTGACTCGTGAGCTGCGTGGCGAGAAGTTTATGAAGATTATTTCTCTGGCTCCGGAAGTTATCTGATTCGGCCAGGAGGAGAGGAAACCGTAATGTCCAAGATCAAGCGCGATGACGAAGTGATTATCCTGGCCGGCAAGGACAAGGGTAAGCGCGGCAAGGTTCGCAAGGTGCTCACTGACAATCGCGTGGTTGTCTCCGGCATCAACATGGTGAAAAAGCACACACGGCCCAACCCGCAAATGGGTGTCGCCGGGGGCATTGTCGAGCGCGAAGCGCCGATCCAGGTGTCTAACGTGGCAATTTACAACCCGTCGACCAGCAAGGCCGACCGGGTCGGTTACAAAGTTGATGGGGATACCAAAGTGCGTATCTTCAAATCCAGTGGCGAGGCGATTGACGCCTGAGTAGGGGGTCAAGGGTAAAAGACATGGCAACGTTGAAAGAAAAGTACAAGAGCGAGATCGCTCCCCAGCTGCGCGAAGAGCTGGGTCTGAGTAATGTGATGGAGATCCCGCGCATCACCAAAATCACCCTGAACATGGGTGTTGGCGAGGCGGTGGGCGACAAGAAAGTGCTGGAAAATGCCGTCGCCGACATGGAGAAGATTTCCGGCCAGAAGCCTGTCATTACATTGGCCCGGCGCTCTATCGCGGGCTTCAAGATTCGTGATGGCTGGCCGATCGGTTGCAAGGTGACGCTGCGTTCAGATCGCATGTACGAATTCCTGGAGCGCCTGATCACGATTGCGATCCCGCGTATCCGTGACTTCCGCGGTGTCAGCCCGAAGTCGTTTGACGGCCGCGGCAACTTCGCCATGGGTGTCAGCGAGCAGATTATTTTCCCGGAAATCGAGTACGACCAGGTGGATACGCTGCGCGGTATGGACATCACCATCACCACCACGGCTCGTACGGATGATGAAGGCCGCGCTCTCATGCGCGCTTTCAACTTCCCCCTGAAAGGTTAAGAGGCAAGTAATGGCTAAAAAATCGATGATCGCACGTGAGAAGAAGCGCGCGCAGATGGTGGTCAAATATGCCGGCAAGCGTGCCGCGCTGAAGGCTGTCCTGAACGATCAGAACGCATCCGATGACGCCAAGTGGGACGCGCAGATTGCGCTGCAAAAGCTCCCCCGCGATGCCAGCCCGGTACGCAAGCAGCGTCGTTGCCAGCTGACCGGCCGTCCTCACGGTGTCTATCGTAAATTTGGCCTGTGCCGCAACAAGCTGCGTGAAGCAGCGATGCGCGGCGATGTACCGGGTCTGGTTAAAGCCAGCTGGTAACGGAGAGATTCGATCATGAGTATGCAAGATCCGCTGTCAGATATGCTGACCCGCATCCGTAACGCCCAGATGGCTGGCAAGGCCCGTGTAGAAATGCCCGGTTCCAAGCTCAAGGCCGCTGTTGCCGAGGTGCTCAAGCACGAAGGTTACATCAACGACTTTGCGGCCTCCGCCGAGTCGGGCAAGCCGCGCCTCAGCATTGAGCTGAAGTATTACGAAGGCAAGCCCGTCATCGCTGAGATCGACCGCGTTAGCCGTCCTGGCCTGCGTAGCTACGCAGCCAAGGGCGAACTGCCGACTATTCGCAACGGTTTGGGAGTGGCGATTGTGTCTACCTCCAAGGGCGTGATGACCGACCGCGCAGCGCGAGCTGCTGGCGTCGGTGGCGAAGTGCTCTGCACCGTTTTCTAGAATTACTGAAGAAGGGCATTCAACATGTCTAGAGTCGCAAAAAATCCGGTACAGCTGCCGCAGGGAGTCACCGTGACCCAGAGCGGTCGCGATGTGACCGTCAAAGGTGGCAAAGGTACGCTGGCGCTCGAACTGGGCCTGGGTATCGCCATCAACGAAGAGGACGGTGCGCTCAACATCGCCTATGACGGTGACAAGTTCAAGGCGCTGGCAGGCACCACACGCGCGCTGCTGAACAATATGGTGGTCGGCGTCAGTGCTGGCTGGGAAAAGAAACTGGTTCTCAACGGCGTAGGTTATCGCGCCAAGGCGGACGGCAAGTCGGTGAACCTCACCGTGGGCCTGTCGCACCCGGTGGATTACCAGCTGCCAGAGGGCGTGAGCGCCGAAACGCCAACCCAGACCGAAGTTGTGGTCAAGGGGATCGACAAGCAGGCTGTAGGCCAGGCGGCTGCCGAGATTCGCAGCTTCCGTCCGCCAGAGCCTTACAAGGGCAAGGGTATTCGCTACGCCAACGAGAACGTGCGGCGTAAAGAAGCCAAGAAGAAGTAGGTAGGTTGAGATGAGTGCAAAGAATGATTCAAGGCTGCGTCGCGCACGTCGCGCTCGCAACCGTATGCGTGAGCAGGGCGTCAACCGTCTCAGCGTGCACCGTACGCCACGGCACATCTACGCCCAGGTTCTCGCGCCCGCAGGTGATCGGGTTCTGGCCAGCGCGTCGACGCTGGACAGCAGCCTGCGCGCCGGCAGCACCGGCAACCAGGAGGCTGCTGCCGCTGTAGGCAAGCTGGTCGCGGAACGCGCCAAGGCCGCCGGAATCGAGAAGGTTGCGTTTGACCGCGCAGGCTACAAGTACCACGGACGTGTCAAGGCGCTTGCCGACGCTGCCCGTGAAAGTGGACTGGAATTCTAGGGTAAGGTTATGGCGTTTAACGATCAGAAGAAGCAGCAGCAGGACGGCGACCTCCAGGAAAAACTGGTGCAGGTCAACCGTGTTGCCAAAGTGGTCAAGGGTGGCCGTATCTTCAGCTTTACCGCGCTGACGGTTGTGGGCGACGGCAATGGCAAGGTCGGCTTTGGCCGCGGCAAGGCGCGCGAAGTGCCTGTTGCGATCCAGAAGGCGATGGAAGCCGCTCGTCGCAACATGATCCAGGTTGAATTGAGCCAGGGCACAATTCAGTACCCGGTAAAAGCCAGCCACGGTGCATCCAAGGTGTACATGCAGCCGGCATCCGAAGGTACCGGTGTTATCGCGGGTGGTGCAATGCGTGCTGTGCTGGAAATTGCCGGCGTACACAACGTACTGGCCAAGTGCTATGGCTCCACCAACCCGGTCAATGTGGTACGCGCAACCTTCAATGGCCTGCGCGACATGTGTTCCCCGGATGATGTGGCGGCGAAGCGTGGCAAAACCGTCGAAGAAATTCTGAACTAATTATTGGGTTGGCGAGTCATGGCTAAAGCTACTATCAAAGTGACGCAGACCAAAAGCGTCCACGGTCGGTTGAAGAACCACCGCGCCTGTATCGCGGGCCTGGGTCTGCGCCGAATTGGTCATACCGTTGAGGTGGAAGATACCCCCTCTGTTCGCGGCATGATCAATAAAGTGAACTATATGGTTCGGATCGAGGAGTAAATCATGTCAGACGTTATGCGACTGAACAACCTGGGGCCGAACCCCGGCGCACGCAAAGAAGGCAAGCGCGTTGGCCGCGGTATCGGGAGTGGCCTGGGCAAGACTGCAGGCCGCGGTCACAAGGGGCAGAAGTCCCGCTCAGGTGGCAAAGTGCGTCCGGGTTTCGAAGGCGGCCAGATGCCGCTGCAGAAGCGCCTGCCGAAGTACGGCTTCACTTCACGTGTGTCGCGTACTACTGCACAGGTACGCCTGGGTGAACTGAACGCCGTGGACAGCGATGTGGTCGATATCGACGCGTTGAAAGCGGCTGATGTTATCCGCCAGGACGTATTGCGCGTGCGTGTGTTCTTGTCAGGTGAAGTCAGCAAGCCTGTGACCGTCAAGGGCCTTGTGGTTACCAAGGGCGCGCGAGCGGCGATAGAGCAGGCCGGCGGGAAGGTCGAGGAATAAATGGCGACAGGGCAGCTGCCAGGGTCGAACAAAGCAGGACTGGGCGAGCTTTTTGCTCGCCTTCGTTTTGTATTGTTGGCCATTATTGTTTACCGGATTGGTACGCATATACCGGTTCCGGGAATTGACCCTGCCCAGCTGGCAGCCTTGTTCAACCAGAATCAGGGCACCATTCTTGGTCTGGCGAACATGTTTTCGGGTGGTGCACTGGAGCGGATGAGTATCCTCGCGTTGGGCATCATGCCGTATATTTCCGCGTCGATTATCATGCAGCTGATGTCCGCGGTGACACCGCAGCTGGAAGCGCTGAAGAAAGAAGGTGAGTCCGGTCGGCGCAAGATCAGCCAGTACACCCGCTACCTGACCGTGGTGCTCGCGATTATCCAGGCTACGGGCATGACCGTGGGTATGGCCAATCAGGGCATGTCCTATGACGTGTCGGTGGTGTTTTACGTGATAGCGATCACGTCGCTGGTTACCGGTGCCGTGTTCATGATGTGGTTGGGTGAGCAGATCACCGAAAAGGGCGTTGGTAACGGGATATCGCTGCTGATTTTTGCCGGTATTGTCGCCGGCCTGCCGGCTGCGATTGGTCAGTCGCTGGAACAGGCGCGCCAGGGCGAATTGAACATTCTGGTACTGCTGTTCATTCTGACGCTGGCGATCGCAGTTATCTACATGATTGTGTTTATCGAGCGTGGCCAGCGGCGTATTACCGTCAACTACGCCAAGCGGCAGCAGGGCCGCAAGATGATGCAGGCGCAGAGCTCGCACCTGCCGTTGAAAGTGAACATGGCGGGTGTGATACCGGCTATTTTCGCCAGCAGCATCCTGCTGTTCCCGGCCTCTATTGCCCAGTGGTTCGGTTCCAGTGGCTCGGCAGACTGGCTGCAGGACCTGGCTCTGGCGATTGGCCCGGGGCAGCCCCTGAACATCCTGCTGTTTACGGCGTTTGTGGTGTTCTTCTGTTTCTTCTATACGGCGTTGATGTTCAACCCGCAGGAAGTGGCCGACAATCTCAAGCGATCCGGCGCATTTGTCCCCGGTATTCGCCCCGGTCAGCAGACAGCGAACTACATTGATGGCGTGTTGACCCGGTTGACGGTATTTGGCTCCGCCTACATCGCGCTGGTGTGCCTGATGCCCCAGTTCCTGGTGGTGATGTGGAATGTGCCGTTTTACCTGGGTGGTACCTCGCTACTGATCGTGGTCGTCGTGGTGATGGACTTCATGGCGCAGGTGCAGAGCCACTTGATGTCTCACCAGTATGACTCGGTGATGAAGAAAGCGAAGCTGAACAACTATGGTGCTTCCGGCCGCTGATAGCGCTGGCCGGTCATTGGAGAGAAGTGAAATGAAAGTACGTGCATCAGTAAAGAAGGTCTGCAGAAACTGCAAGGTCGTTCGTCGTAAGGGCGTCGTCCGCGTTATCTGCAATACCGATCCGCGTCACAAGCAGCGCCAGGGCTGATCGGCCCCGGTTACTGACTGTTGATTTTTAGTAAACATATCGCTAGAATGCTGCGCCTTTCGCGCCACACACCCTCAATCTTGTCGATTGAGGGGTCAGGTGTTTCTGCCCAGTGCAAAGCGACGATTTGAGTATTTGGAGAAAGTTGGATGGCTCGTATTGCCGGCGTCAACATACCTGATAACAAGCACACTGTTATCGCCCTGACCTACATTTTTGGCGTGGGTCGTACGCAGGCACGCCGCCTGTGCGTCGAGGCCGGTGTTGCCGAGGACGCGAAGATTGGTGATCTCGACGAAGGACAAATGGATGCACTGCGCACCAAAGTCAGCGAGATGACGGTTGAGGGTGACCTGCGCCGGGAAGTGTCCATGAACATCAAGCGTTTGATGGACCTGGGCTGCAACCGTGGCCTGCGTCACCGCCGCAGCCTGCCGCTGCGCGGTCAGCGCACCAAGACCAATGCACGTACCCGCAAGGGCCCGCGCAAGCCGATTCGCAAGTAAGGGACTCGTACCCGCGAATCCTTTTTAGTGTAGCTGCACCGGGTGCAGTGTCGATATTAAAGCAGGAAAAACAGTATGGCCAAGCCAGGTGGCAAGACCACTCGCAAAAAGATAACCAAGACCGTGGTGGACGGCATTGCGCACGTGCACGCATCGTTCAACAACACGATCATCACCATCACCGACCGCCAGGGCAACACCCTGAGCTGGGCGACGTCTGGTGGTTCCGGTTTCCGCGGTTCACGCAAAAGCACGCCCTTCGCGGCCCAGGTCGCCGCCGAGCGCGCTGGTGAGGCTGCCAAGGAATACGGGCTGAAGAACCTTGATGTTCAGGTGAAAGGCCCCGGCCCAGGTCGCGAGTCCGCTGTGCGCGCTCTCAATGCCTGTGGTTACAAAATCACCAACATCACCGACGTGACGCCGATTCCGCACAATGGCTGCCGTCCGCCCAAGAAACGTCGCGTCTAATATCAAGACAAGCGCTTAGCAGGAACAACTGACATGGCTCGATACATTGGACCCAAGTGCAAGCTGGCTCGCCGGGAGGGAACAGATCTTTTCCTCAAGAGCGGCGTGCGTGCACTCGAAAGTAAGTGCAAACCCGAATCCGCCCCAGGGCAGCACGGCGCGCGCCGCGGCCGTCTGTCCGACTACGGCGTACAGTTGCGTGAAAAGCAGAAAGTACGCCGTATCTACGGCATACTGGAGAAGCAGTTCCGCAACTACTACAAGGAAGCTGCACGCCTGAAAGGCGCGACCGGCGAAAACCTGCTGCAGTTGCTGGAAAGCCGTCTCGACAACGTCGTATACCGCATGGGTTTTGGCTCCACGCGTGCTGAAGCGCGCCAGCTGGTGTCTCACAAGGGCATTCTGGTCAACGGCGCAGTGGTCAACGTCGCGTCCTACCAGGTGAAGGCAGGGGATATCGTTTCCCTGCGTGAGAAAGCGAAGAAGCAGCTGCGTGTGCAGTCCGCCCTGGCGCTTGCCGCCCAGCGCGGGGATTCCGAGTGGATCGATTTCAATAGCGATAAGCTGGAAGGAGTATTCAAGTCAGCGCCTGAGCGTCAGGACCTGTCTTCCGAGATCAACGAAAACCTGATCGTGGAACTGTACTCCAAGTAATCCGGACTTAGGACTAACCTACTCATACAGGTGCCAGAATGCAGACAGCAGTAAACGAATTTTTGACTCCGCGGGTCATCAACGTCGAAGAGAAGACGAGCACTCGCGCGCAGGTCACCCTGGAGCCGCTGGAGCGGGGCTTTGGCCACACGCTCGGCAACGCCCTGCGTCGCATACTGCTGTCTTCCATGCCCGGCTGCGCCATCACCGAAGTGGAGATTGATGGTGTTGAACATGAGTACAGCGCAATCGAGGGCGTGCAGGAAGATGTGATCGAAATCCTGTTGAACCTCAAGGGTGTTGCCCTGGTCATGAACGGCAAGGAAGAAGCCGAGTTGACCCTGAGCCGTAAAGGCCCGGGTGTGGTGACGGCGGGTGACATTCAGGTTGACCACGACATCGAGATCCGTAACCCCGATCATGTGATTTGTCACCTCAATGGCAGCTCAGACATCAGCATGAAGCTGACGGTAGCTCGCGGTCGCGGCTACTCACCGGCTGATTCCCGGGAAAACCCCGAAGAGGAAACACGCGCCATTGGCCGCCTGCACCTCGACGCGACGTTTTCCCCGATCAACCGTGTAGCCTACGTTGTAGAGTCAGCGCGCGTAGAGCAGCGCACCGACCTTGACAAACTTGTACTGGACCTCGAGACCAACGGCACCATCGATCCCGAGGAAGCCATTCGCCGCGCGGCAACAATCCTGCAGCAACAGCTTGCGGTGTTTGTTGACCTCGAAAGCGAAAGCCAGAACGAGTCCGTGATCGAGGAAGACGAAGTCGACCCGATCCTGCTGCGCCCGGTCGACGACCTCGAGCTGACCGTACGTTCGGCCAACTGCCTGAAGGCAGAGAATATTTACTACATCGGCGACCTCGTTCAGCGCACCGAAGTGGAGCTGCTGAAGACCCCGAACCTGGGCAAGAAGTCACTGACAGAAATCAAGGATGTACTGGCGTCTCGCGGCTTGTCGCTGGGTATGCGCCTGGACAACTGGCCACCGGCCAGCCTCCGAAACGACGACCGGGTGTTGAGCATCTAAACACACGAGTTACCAGTTGGCAGTGCTGAGATAGCACAGAGAGTATAGGAAAGGAAAAATGCGCCACCGTCATAGCGGACGTCAGTTGAATCGGAATGCCTCCCACCGCAAGGCCATGTTCCGGAACATGACCGTGTCTCTGGTAGAGCACGAGTTGATCAAAACCACTTTGCCCAAGGCGAAAGAGCTGCGCAGCTACGCTGAGCCGCTGATCACCCTGGCCAAGAGCGACAGCGTGGCGAATCGCCGCCTCGCCTTTGATCGCATGCGCGACAAAGCCGCAGTGGGCAAACTGTTTGCCGAACTCGGACCGCGCTACCAGGCGCGCCCGGGCGGTTACATTCGCATCATGAAGTGCGGTTTCCGCGCCGGCGACAAGGCCCCGATGGCCTACGTCGAGCTGGTCGATCGCCCCGCTTCGGATGACGTGGCAAGCGAAGAGGCATAAAGCCTCTCATCAAGAAGCCGGGCGCTGCCCGGCTTTTTTGTGCCCAAAAATCGGCGTGATAACAACACAAGCTCGCGCCTTCAATCACGACAATCCGTCAGCGAGCTACCCCAGTACGAAAAGACCCGTAGCGGTAACCCAGCCACCGCGGACCGTCGGCGGCCAGGACGGCCGCCGCCGAGCCCCCATGAACGGGTTCACGGCGTGTCCGCAGTGGCTGGGGAACCGCTACGGGACGCGCGCTCCCAGGCTCGGTTTCCGCCTGACCGCAACAGCCTAAGCAGCCGCCTTCTTCTTCGCCTTTCGCGCAGGCCCCTTCTTGCTGCGCCCGCCAGCCGCACGCGTCAACAGCGGCTTGAGGAACATCCCGGTATAGGAGCCGGGAGCTTCCGCAACCTCTTCCGGCGTACCCGTCGCGATAATCTGGCCGCCCCCCGAGCCGCCCTCCGGTCCCAGATCCACCAGCCAGTCTGCCGTTTTGATCACATCCAGGTTGTGCTCAATGATTACCACGGTATTGCCGTGATCACGCAGGCGGTGCAGCACCTCCAGCAGTTGGCGGATATCCTCGAAATGCAGCCCCGTGGTGGGCTCATCAAGAATGTACAGCGTTTTCCCGGTATCGCGCTTGGACAGCTCCCGCGACAGCTTCACCCGCTGCGCCTCCCCTCCGGACAGGGTCGTAGCCGCCTGCCCCAAGCGGATATAGGACAACCCCACGTCCATCAGCGTCTGCAGCTTGCGGGCGATGCTCGGCACTGGCTCGAAGAACGCCAGCGCGTCTTCCACCGTCATCTCCAGCACCTCGTGGATGTTCTTGCCCTTGTAGCGCACCTCCAGCGTTTCGCGGTTATAGCGCTTGCCCTTGCACACATCACAGGGCACATAGATATCCGGCAGGAAGTGCATCTCCACCTTGGTGACACCATCGCCCTGACAGGCTTCGCAGCGCCCACCCTTCACATTGAAGCTGAAACGGCCCGGTTTGTAGCCACGCGAGCGTGCCTCCTGTGTGCCGGAGAACAGCTCACGTACCGGCGTGAAGATGCCGGTATAGGTGGCGGGGTTGGAGCGGGGTGTGCGACCAATCGGGCTCTGGTCGATGTCTATACACTTGTCGATGTGCTGCATACCCGCAATGGCGCTATAGGGGGCCGCTGTCAGTGTCGTCGCGCCATTGAGCTCGGTTGCCGCCAGCGGGTATAGGGTATTGTTGATCAGGGTCGATTTGCCCGAGCCGGACACGCCGGTAACGCAGGTCAACAGGCCCAGGGGGAGTTCCAGCGTCACGCTCTGCAGGTTGTTGCCCTTGGCGCCTGTCAGCTTGAGCATCTTCTTCGGGTCAACTGCGGTGCGAGTAGCTGGCACGGTGATGGCTCGCTTGCCGGACAGGTAAGCGCCGGTCAGCGAGTCCTCGTTGGCGACGATATCGGCAAGGTTGCCCTGGGCGACAATGCGCCCACCGTGTACCCCGGCGCCCGGCCCGATGTCGATAATGTGGTCGGCGCTGCGAATGGCGTCCTCGTCGTGTTCCACTACCAGTACCGTATTGCCGAGGTCGCGCAGGTGCGTGAGGGTACCCAGCAGTCGTTCGTTGTCGCGCTGGTGCAGCCCGATTGAGGGCTCATCCAGAATGTACATAACGCCGACCAGCCCGGCCCCAATCTGCGAGGCCAGACGGATGCGCTGTGCCTCGCCGCCGGAGAGTGTTTCTGCGCTGCGGCTGAGTGTGAGGTAGTTGAGGCCCACATCCACCAGGAAGCGGTAGCGTGCGCGCAACTCCTTGAGAATCTTGCTGGCGATTTCACCCTTGCGCCCCGGCAGATCAAGGCCGCCGAAGTACAGCTCTGCCTCGCCAACCGGCATCTCGGCGATGCTTGGCAGGTTGCGATCATCCACAAATACGTGGCGGGCATCCTGGCACAGGCGCGTGCCACCACAGTCCGGGCAGGGCTGAGTGGACATGAACTTGAACAGCTCTTCGCGCACCGACTGTGACTCAGTGTCGCGGTAGCGTCGCTCCATATTGGGTAATATACCCTCGAAGGGGTGCTTGCGCTTGTACACGTCCCCGCGGTCGTTCATGTAGGAGAAACTGACCTCTTCCTCGCCACTGCCGTGGAGGATGGCTTGCTGTTGCGCCTTCTTGAGTTTCATGAACGGGGTGTCGATGGAGAAGCCGTAGTGGTCAGCCAGGCTGGTCAGCATGTGGAAGTAATAGACATTGCGCCGGTCCCAGCCGCGAATGGCGCCTTCCGCCAGGCTGGCCTCCGGGTGCAGTACGACCCGCGCGGCATCGAAATACTGCTTCACCCCCAGGCCGTCGCAGCTGGAACAGGCGCCTGCGGGGTTGTTGAACGAGAACAGTCGGGGCTCCAGCTCGTCAATACTGTGACCGCACACGGGACAGGCAAAACGGGCTGAAAACATGATGTCCTCACCGCCGCCTTCCATCGGGCTGATCGTGGCCAGGCCATCGGTCAGTCCCAGGGCTGTTTCGAACGATTCCGCGAGACGCAGGCTGAGGTCGGCGCGTACCTTGAATCGATCCACCACAACCTCGATATCGTGCTTGCGCTTCTTGTCGAGGTCGGGAAGGTCGTCGAGCTCGGTGATGATGCCATCGACGCGGGCGCGCACGAAGCCGGCGGCGCGCAGTTCCTCGAAAACATGCAGGTGTTCGCCCTTGCGCGCGCGCACCACCGGCGCCAGCAACATCAGCTTGCTGCCCTCCGGCATGGCCAGTACCGAGTCCACCATCTGGCTCACTGTCTGCGCCTGCAGGCTTTCGCCGTGCTCGGGGCAGCGTGGCTCGCCGACCCGCGCATAGAGCAGGCGCAAATAGTCATAGATCTCGGTAATGGTGCCCACGGTAGAGCGGGGGTTGTGTGAGGTGGACTTCTGCTCGATGGAAATGGCCGGAGAAAGACCTTCGATATGGTCCATATCGGGTTTTTCCATCATCGATAGAAACTGTCGCGCATAGGTGGACAGGGACTCCACGTAGCGACGTTGCCCCTCGGCGTACAGCGTGTCGAAAGCCAGCGATGACTTGCCCGAACCCGAGAGGCCGGTAATCACTACCAGCTTGTCGCGCGGGATATCGAGGTCGATGTTCTTCAGGTTGTGGGTGCGCGCACCGCGGACGTGAATAGTGTCCATGTGTCTCCGGTCAGGGTCTGTCGGTCGAACCCGACAGTATAGGTGGTGTTGTTGCGTCGAGGCAAAAGTATACAGGGCTGTTACGCAGTTACCCGCGGGGTGGATGCCACGGGGAAGGGGAAGCTGGTACCATACCGCACTTTTGCATAGTGCCTGCCCTGTTGTGATTACCAAGAACCCTATGTCGGCCGTTGAGCGGCGTTCCGTGGCGGCGCTGGCCCTGCTGTATAACGTGCGCATGCTCGGCCTGTTCATGGTGCTGCCCTTGCTCGCGTTGTATGCCGTGGACGTTGCCGGGTCTACTCCGGCGCTGATCGGCGTGGCACTGGGCGCTTACGGGCTGACGCAGGCCTGCCTGCAGATCCCCTTCGGCTGGTTGTCTGACCGCATTGGTCGCAAGCCCGTGATTGTGGGTGGCCTGCTGGTATTTGCCGCCGGTAGTGTGGTGGCGGCCATGGCCGACAGTATTCAGGGCATCATTCTCGGCCGTGCGCTGCAGGGCGCCGGTGCCATTGCCAGTAGTGTCATGGCGCTGGTGGCGGACCTCACGTCGCAAGAGCAGCGCACCAAGGCCATGGCCGTGGTGGGCGCCAGCATCGGGCTGGCGTTTGCGCTGGCGTTGGTGCTGGGCCCACTGCTCGCCGGGTTTGGCGGCCTGGAAGCGGTGTTCGGCGTCACCGCCGCGCTGGCTCTGGTGGGCATTGTGGTGGTGCTGTGGCAAGTCCCCGACCCGCCCCGCAGCGGGATCGCCCATGCTGAAGTCGGCGCGCGGCCACGTCTGCTGCGGACGAGCCTGCGCAACCGCGCGCTGCTGCGCCTTGATGTGGGTATTTTTGCCCTGCACTTTGTGCTGATGGCGAGCTTCCAGATTGTGCCCGGTGCGCTGGAGTCGGTCGTCGGCGTTGCTCGGGAGGATCATTGGCAGGTCTACCTGCCAGCTGTCCTGCTATCGGTGCTGGGAATCCTGCCCCTGATGCGGCTCGCAGAGCGCGGAGGGCGACACCATCTGGTGTTCCTGATAGCCATCGCGGTGTTGATGGTGGCGCTCGCGCTGCTCGGCCTGGCGACAAGTCCCTGGCTGTTCTGCATGGCATTATGGCTGTTCTTCGTAGGCTTCAATTATATGGAGGCGGTGCTGCCCTCCATGGTAAGCAAGGCGGTGGCGCCGGAGGCCAAGGGCACTGCGCTGGGTATTTTCTCCACCGCGCAGTTCCTGGGTATATTCGCCGGCGGCGTGGCCGGCGGCTGGGTACTGCAGCACTATGGCATCGTGGGTATCACGGAGCTCTGCCTGGTGGTGGTGGCCGTGTGGATGCTCGTCGCCCTGCCTGCGCCCCGGCCGGGACATGCCGGCCTGCCTGAAGCGGCCCCCTGACGGGCGTAACTCCATCGGGGGTGTGCCCGCCGCCTGGTGTGGGCTCAACTGATGGGTTTTGGTGTGATGTGCTGTCGCAATTGCACAGGCGGATTGCTATAGTCCCTGACTTACTTTCCTATCGCCAATCGTCCACGAAAGAGGAGTGACCATGGCTTCACGGGGCGTCAACAAAGTCATACTGGTCGGTAACCTGGGCGCAGATCCGGAAGTGCGCTACATGCCTTCAGGTGGCGCGGTCACCAACGTCAATCTGGCAACGTCTGAGAGCTGGAAAGACAAGCAAACAGGCCAGCCACAGGAACGTACCGAGTGGCACCGCATTGTCTTTTTCAATCGTCTGGCCGAGATCGCTGGCGAGTATTTGAAAAAGGGCTCCAAGGTGTACGTTGAGGGCTCGTTGCGCACACGCAAGTGGCAGGGTCAGGATGGCCAGGACCGCTACACCACGGAAATCGTCGCCAATGAAATGCAGATGCTCGACAGCCGCACGGGCGGCGGCCAGATGGGCGGTGACAATTACGGGCGTGATGAGTACAACCAGAGCGCGGCACCGCAACAGGCGCCGGCGCCTTCCGGGGCGCCCCGCGCCGCGCCGCCGAGCAATCCCCCGCCCGGTGATTTTGCCGACTTTGACGACGATATCCCGTTCTAGGCCCGCCAGCGGGCAAGCGCTGCGTGCCGACGTGGTAGGGGGCAACTCGTGCGTGTCCTGCTGATAGGGTCGGACGGCTCTCTCGGTCTGGCGCTGGCTGATCATCTGAAGCGCTGGGGGCGGCACGAGCTGGAGAGCGTTTCCAGCTCGGTGTCCCGCTGGAAGAGCGAACGCCACGCCAAGAAGGTAGTGCGCCGCGCGCGGGCGGACATCGTGGTCGATGCCCGTTTGCAGGGCGCTATCGACAGTGGCGAACTGATCAACGAGCTGGATGTGGAGCGCAGCCATTGGCTCGCCAAGGCGTGCCAACGCAGTGGCGCCGCTTATTTCCTGGTGTCCTCTGCCCGCGTTTTTGCCGGCGATGCGGAGCGCGGGTACCGTGAGCAGGACCCTCCCGACAACCCGGAAACCGTTGCTCGTTTGCTGGCCTCCGCAGAGCAGCGCACGCGCGAGACCTGTGAGCGGCATGTGGTGCTCCGCCTGGGGCCGGTGTTCTCGGCCGCGGGCATCAATGTGCTCTCGCACATGCTTGAGCAGTTGATTGCGGGGGGAAGCCTGCTGCTGGACAACCAGCTCAGGGGCTGCCCCGTGGAGTCGCTGGACGCCGCCCGGGTCGTGGCCGGCATGCTGGACCAGTTCGGCGCAGGTGCAGAGGCGTGGGGTACCTATCACTACTGCAGCACCGACGCCACCAACTGCTATGAGTTCGCCGAGGCGCTGCTGGCTTCCGCTTCCCAGTTTTCGCGGTTTTCCCCCGACGGCGTGCAGTTGCAGTTGCTTGAAGGCCCCGGCCGCGCGCTCAACCGCTCGCTGCAATGCAGCGCCATTCGCAGCGCCTTTGCCATCAAACAGGTATCCTGGCGCAGTTTTGTTGCCGACACAGTGCGCCAGTACTTCTACCAACGCCAGCAACAGCAGGCAAGCAAGGAACTCTGAACCGATGTCAGAATCCCCCGCGAGCGACACACCGGTGCCTCTGTCTATCGCCGTGCTGACCGTGTCCGACAGCCGCACGCCGGAAAACGACACCTCCGGTCAGTACCTACGGCAGTCTCTGGAGGCGGCCGGTCACAGCTGCTTTGATCACCGAATCGTGCCGGACGATATTTACCAGATAAGGGCGCTACTCTCGATCTGGATAGCCGATCCCGCGTTACAGGCTGTGCTGGTCACGGGCGGTACCGGCTTCTCCGGGCGGGACTCCACTCCCGAGGCGGTCGCGCCGTTGTTCGATAAATCGATTGAGGGGTTTGGCGAGGTGTTCCGTGCGTTGTCCCTGGTGGAAATCGGCTCCTCCACAGTGCAGTCGCGCGCGCTGGCGGGGCTGGCCAACAACACCGTTATCTTCTGCATGCCGGGCTCAACCGGGGCCTGCCGCACCGCGTGGACGGGCATTATCCGTGACCAGCTCGACAGCGAGCACCGACCCTGTAATTTCGTCGGTGTGCTGCGGGCGCGCTCCGGCTCGTGACCCCTTTAGTCCCGGTTGCAGAGGCACTGGACACCCTGTTGTCCAAGGCCCCGCCACCCCCGCACAGCGAATTGCGCCCACTGCATGGCGCCTGTGGTGCGGTGCTGGCCGCCGACGTCGTCGCCGATATCGCGGTGCCGCCGGAAGACAACAGTGCCATGGACGGTTATGCACTGCGTGCCGTCGACATGCCCGGACCGCTGCCCGTGAGTCAGCGCATTGCGGCGGGGCAGGCACCACGGCTCCTGCTGCCGGGAACTGCAGCGCGCATCTTCACCGGCGCACCGGTGCCGCCGGGTGCGGATACCGTGGTCATGCAAGAGCAGTGCACCGAGGTGAATGGGGCGCTTGAAGTACGGGGTGAGGTGCGCGCAGGCGACAATATCCGGCTTCGCGGCCAGGATATTGTCACAGGCGCCTGCCTGTTGGCCCGTGGCCGGCGCCTGCGCGCGGAGGATCTGGGTCTGCTGGCATCCATAGGCGTGGGGCAGGTAAGGGTGCGCCGTGCCCTGCGCGTGGCCCTGCTTGCCACGGGTGATGAGCTGGTTGAACCCGGTAGCGGGCCCCTGCAGCCCGGGCAGATCTATAACAGCAACCGTTTTATGCTCGCCGCGCTGCTGCGGAGTCTGGGTATGGAAGTCGTCGACTGCGGGCGCGTTGCCGACACGCCCGCCGCAACCGCGGATGCCCTGTTGCAGGCTGCGGGCAGCGCCGACTGCGTGCTCAGCACTGGCGGGGTCTCGGTGGGTGATGAGGACCACGTGCGCAGTCAGGTCGAACGCCTGGGTTCACTCGCGCTCTGGCGCCTGGCGATCAAGCCCGGAAAACCGCTGGCTTTTGGGGAAGTGGGTGGTGTGCCCTTTCTGGGGCTGCCGGGCAACCCGACGTCGAGCTTTGTTACCTTCTGCCTGCTCGCCCGGCCGTTTCTCCTGCGCTTTCAGGGCGTCGATGATGTGGAACCGCTGTGGCTGCGCGCCCGGGCCGGGTTTACCCGCGACAAGGCCGACCGGCGGGAAGAGTATCTGCGTGTGACCCTGAGTTCAGGCGAGAGCGGCATGCGCGTGGTGCCCTTTGCCAACCAGAGCTCCGGTGTACTGAGTTCCGTGTGTTATAGCAATGCCCTGGCGCGCATACCGGCGGCGACGACGGTTGCCGAAGGTGACTGGCTGGACGTGGCCCTGCTGGATTCCCTGAACTGAGCGCCCGCGGGCACTCAGCCCGTGAACTTCTGGAAGACCAGCGAGGCGTTGGTGCCGCCAAAACCGAAACTGTTGGACATGACGCGCTGCAGATCGACATTGTCGTGGCGCTGGATGGCGATTGGCAGCCCTTCCGCTTCCGGGTCCAGTGTTTCGATGTTGGCCGAGGCCGCGATGAAGCCGGCTTGTTGCATCAGCAGTGAGTAGATCGCCTCCTGCACGCCCGCGGCGCCCAGCGAGTGTCCGGACAGCGACTTGGTGGAGCCGACAACAGGAATGTGGTCGCGATCGCGGTAGGCTTCACGCACCGCCTTCAGCTCCTGAATGTCGCCAGCGGGTGTGCTGGTGCCGTGTGCATTGATGTAGTCGATAGGGCCCGTGACCGTGGCAAGCGCCTGCTGCATGCAGCGCACAGCACCTTCACCGGACGGCGCCACCATGTCGTGGCCATCAGACGTTGCACCGTAACCCACCAGCTCGGCATAGATGTGTGCACCCCTGGCGAGGGCGTGCTCCAGTTCCTCGAGCACCAGCATGCCGCCGCCACCGGCAATAACAAAGCCATCGCGGTTGGCATCGTAGGCGCGGGAAGCCCGCTCCGGCGTGTCGTTGTATTTGGTGGACAGCGCACCCATGGCATCGAACAGGCTGCTCAGCGTCCAGTGCAGTTCCTCACCGCCGCCGGCAAATACAACGTCCTGCTTGTTGAGCTGAATCTGCTCCATGGCATTGCCGATGCAGTGTGCGCTGGTGGAGCAGGCCGAGGATATCGAGTAATTCACACCCTTGATGTGGAAAGGCGTCGCGAGGCAGGCCGAGACAGTACTGCCCATGGTTTGGGTGACACGATAGGGGCCAACGCGACGCAGTCCTTTTTCCCGCAGAATATCCGCCGCTTCGGTCTGACTGGCGGAAGACGCACCGCCGGATCCGGCGATGATGCCGGTGCGTACGTTTGAGACATCCTTTTCCGTGAGCCCGGAGTCGGCAATGGCCTGCTGCATGGAAATATACGCGTAGGCCGCGGCATCTCCCATGAAACGTAGTTGCTTGCGATCGATGTGATCCGCCACGGTAATCTCCGGCGCCCCGGCGACGTGTGAGCGCATACCGATGTCGATCTGCTCCTGGCGAATTTTGATGCCAGAGCGCCCTGCACGCAGCGCGTCGGTGACTGTTTTGGCATCGTTACCCAGACAGGACACGATACCGAGCCCTGTAATGACTACCCGTCTGCTCATGGGATTAAAAAGACTCCGTTGAGGTGAACAGCCCGACACGCAGATCGTTTGCTGTGTAGATATCGCGGCCATCCACAGAGACCACGCCGTCGGCGATGCCCATGATGAGTTTGCGCTCGATAACGCGTTTCATGTGGATGTGATAGCCCACTTTCTTTGCACTGGGTACCACCTGACCGGTGAACTTCACGTCCCCGGAACCCAGCGCGCGGCCGCGCCCCGGATTGCCTCGCCAGCCGAGGAAAAAGCCGACCAGTTGCCACATGGCGTCCAGCCCCAGGCAGCCGGGCATCACCGGGTCGCCCGGAAAGTGGCACTGGAAAAACCACAGGTCCGGATGGATATCCAGCTCGGCGATGATTTCGCCCTTGCCGAAACGTCCGCCTTCAGAGCTCACATGCGTGATGCGGTCCAGCATCAGCATGTTGTCGGTGGGCAATTGCGCATTGCCGGGGCCGAAGAGGTGGCCGTGCCCGCAGGCTACCAGTTCCTCTTTCGTGAATGCGCTTTGTGCGGTCATAGTGTGTCCAATCGGGCCCTGGAGGCTGGGCCGGGCGGTTAGCCCTGATCTCCGTCGCGTAATGTTCCAGCAGGGCATGTATGTCAGGGCGTCATTCTAAACCCTGCAGGGCACAAGTCCAGCGCTGGCGTGCGCAGGGATTTGGGGGTTGGTCAGGTATGTAGGCTGTGGGGTGTTTCCTCAAGGATTGACTGGGCGGGCGGCCCGTTGGGCCGCTGCGTCGCTTTGCGCGGCGCGTTATTTCCCGCTCCATTCCGGGCGCATGCGGCGCGCGGTCCTTTGGGTGTTTTTGCGCTACCGTCTGGCGCTCGATTGTCGAAGATATTTGGTCATGTGTCATGGCGGCGGTGTTCCTGGGTTGGCCTTTGCGCACTGGCAGGGCTGGTGGTGGGGTGCGTTTAAGAGAGTTGTGGGGGCGCACCGACGCCCTCCAAGTCCGCAGGAAACAACCCACCGCGCAAATCAACGCGGGTACGTTGACGAATGGGGCCGGGGCTTCGTTTCGAATGGTGGCTTCATACCCGACGTCACCACCCGCGTTGATCCGGTGTGCGGAGGTCTTTTTGCGGACTCGGAGGGCGTCGGCGCGAACACAGTCTCCCCTTAGGCCCTGCCAACCTCCAGCCCTGCTAGTGCGCAAACACCTCCCAAGCAGTTTTCAGCCTTGGTAGGTGCCAGACCAGTAAACCAGCACGCCGCCAGACGGCAGCGGAAGATTCCCCAAAGGACCGCGCGCCGCATGCGCCCGCAGTGGAGCAAAAAGACCTCCGTGCTCCGGAGCGACGCAGCGGCCCAACGGGCCGCCAACCTCTAGCCCCGCCATAGCCCGCCGCTACCGCTGGCCTCACACTTTGTCCTTCAAGTAAGATAGATGACTCCAGCGAGCATCGGCTGCCTGCGGCCAATCTCGCCCAACGCAACAGGACCTACCATGTTGACACCCGTTCTCCTCTCCGGTGGCGTCGGAAGCCGCCTGTGGCCCGTGTCCAGGGAGCTTCACCCGAAGCAGTTTCTGCCCCTGGCCGGCGAGCTCACCATGCTCCAGCAAACCCTCAAGCGCACAGGTTCACTGGAAGCCAATGCCCCGGTAGTGGTCTGCAACGAAGAGCATCGTTTCATGGTGGCGGAGCAACTGCGCCAGGTCGGGATCAAGGCGGGTGCCTTGATTCTTGAGCCGCAGGGGCGAAACACGGCTCCGGCGGTGGCGCTGGCGGCGCTGCATGAGCAGGCTCGTGACCCCGAGGCCGTGTTGCTGGTGTTGCCCGCTGATCATCTTATCCAGCAGGTAGAGGCTTTTTCCGTAGCAGTCGCCAGGGCGCTGCCGCTGGCGCGCGCCGGCCGGCTGATGACCTTTGGCGTGGTGCCGCACACGCCCGAGACAGGTTACGGTTACATTCGCTGTGGAGCCGCTCTGGATGAAGACCTCTATGCACTGGAGGCATTTGTCGAGAAACCGGACAGCGCGACGGCTCAGGCCTACCTGGAAAGTGGCAGTTATCTCTGGAATAGCGGCATGTTTCTGCTGCGGGCGGAAACCTACCTGGCGCAGCTGGCGGAGTTCCAGCCTGCGATGCTGGCAAGCTGTCGTCGTGCGATGCAGGAGGCAACGCGAGACATGGATTTCATTCGCCCCGAGGCGGAAGCCTTTGCGGCCTGCCCCGCAGACAGTATCGACTATGCCGTGATGGAACACACGCGCGAAGGTGGCGTCATCGCCCTGGACTGTGGCTGGAGCGATGTCGGCGCCTGGTCGGCACTGTGGGAAGTCGCGGCGCGCGATGTGCAGGGTAATGTCAGCCAGGGCGATGTCATGCTCGACAACTGTCAAAATAGCTATTTTCGTAGTGAATCCCGTCTGCTGGCTGCAGTTGGGGTGGATAATCTGGTGGTGGTGGAAACGGCGGATGCCGTATTGGTCGCGGATCGCGACCAGGTGCAGGACGTCAAGCGTATTGTCAGTCGCCTGAAAGCCGAGTCGCGGCCCGAGGCATCGTTGCACTCGCGCGTCTATCGCCCCTGGGGGTCTTACGAAACGCTGGTTACCGCCGACCGTTTTCAGGTGAAGCGCATCATCGTTAACCCGGGACAGACCCTGTCGCTGCAAATGCACCACCACCGCGCAGAGCATTGGATTGTGGTGCATGGTACGGCGGAGGTCACCTGTGAAGATAAGGTATTCATGCTCGGTGAAGACGAATCCACCTATATCCCGCTCGGTCGCAAGCACCGCCTGGCGAACCCCGGCCGCATTCCCCTGGAGCTGATTGAAGTGCAGTCCGGGACGTATCTGGGTGAGGATGATATTGTTCGGTTTGAAGATGTCTACGGCCGCGAGCAGGCCAGTCAGGCAAACAAGGTAAACAAGGAGAGTCGTTGATGATCAAGAAATGCCTGTTCCCCGTGGCCGGTTATGGCACCCGCTTCCTGCCGGCGACCAAGAGCATGCCCAAGGAAATGCTGCCCATCGTCAACAAGCCGCTGGTGCAATACGGTGTGGAAGAGGCCATTGCCGCAGGCATGACGACCTGTGCGATGGTCACTGGCCGGGGCAAGCGCAGCATCGCCGATCACTTCGACATCAGCTTTGAACTGGAACACCAGATCTCCGGCACCGGCAAGGAGGTGTATCTGGAGAGCATTCGCAATGTGCTCGACAAGGGTGTGTTCACCATGGTGCGCCAGCGCGAAATGAAGGGGCTGGGCCACGCCATTCTGACCGGCGAAGCGCTGATTGGCAGTGAGCCCTTTGGTGTGGTGTTATCCGACGATCTCTGCATCAATGACGGCCCGGGTGTGCTTAGCCAGATGGCCGAGCTCTATCGTCAGTTTCGCTGTTCCATCGTCGCCATTCAGGAAGTGCCGATGGAGGAAGTACACAAGTACGGGGTGATTGCTGGTGAAAGCCTGAAAGACGGAATTTTCCGCGTGGATAAGATGGTGGAGAAACCTGATGCCGCCTCGGCACCTTCGAATCTTGCGATCATTGGTCGCTACATCCTGACGCCGGACATTTTCGATATCCTGCGCGAAACCCCGCCCGGGGCCAACGGCGAGGTGCAGCTTACCGATGCATTACAGACACAGGCGCGGCAGGGCTGTGTCATGGCCTACAAGTTCTCGGGTCGCCGCTTTGACTGCGGCAGTGTGCCGGGGTTTGTCGAGGCCACCAATTTCGTGTACGAACATCTTTATTCACAGCAGTAGGTGGGGGTTGGCAGCATGCAGAAGCTCGACTGTTTCAAGGCCTACGATGTCCGTGGACGCGTTCCCGACCAGTTGAATGAGGATATTGCGCGGCGCATAGGTCGTGCCTATGCCGAGGTGGTTAAACCGCAGAAGGTAGTTGTAGGTCACGACATCCGCCTGACGAGTGAAGCGATCAAGGCAGCGCTGGCGGACGGCCTGCGGGAGCAGGGTGTGGATGTGTATGACATCGGCATGTGCGGCACTGAGGAAATCTATTTCGCGACCAGTCACGCCGAAATGGATGGAGGCATTGTGGTAACAGCCAGCCACAACCCGAAAGATTTCAATGGCATGAAGTTTGTGCGCGAGGAGTCGCGGCCCATTTCCGGCGACAGTGGCCTTGCGGATATACAAGCCCTGGCGGAGGCCAACGCGTTTACGCGCGCAGGATCGCACGGTCGCTACCTGCCGCTGGATACCTCTGAAGCCTACATCGAGCATTTGCTTTCCTATGTGGATGTGGCGTCACTGCCGCCTCTGCGCATCGTGGTCGATGCCGGTAACGGCGGTGCAGGGCGCGTGGTGGATCTGCTGGCAGCGCACCTGCCGTTCGAATTTATCCGCCTGCATCACGAGCCGGACGGACACTTTCCCAACGGGGTGCCCAATCCGTTGCTGGAGGAAAACCGTGCGGTCACCAGCGAGGCGGTGCTCTCTCACAATGCCGATCTGGGATTGGCCTGGGACGGCGATTTCGACCGCTGTTTCTTCTTTGACGAGCGTGGTGAGTTTGTCGAGGGCTATTATCTGGTGGGTCTGCTGGCGGAAATGGCGCTGGAGCAGCACCCGGGGTCGGCGATCATCCACGACCCGCGGCTGGTGTGGAACACCATCGACCGCGTGGAGCAACTCGGTGGACGCGCGGTAGAAAGCAAAACCGGCCATGCGTTCATCAAGGAGCGGATGCGGGCCGAAAACGCGGCCTATGGTGGTGAAATGAGTGCTCACCACTATTTTCGCGACTTCGCCTATTGCGACAGTGGCATGATTCCCTGGCTGCTGGTTGCGGCCCAGCTGGGCCGACGCGGGATGCCGCTGTCGGCGCTGGTAGCCGAATGCATGGCGGCTTTTCCCTGCAGCGGCGAGATCAATCGCAGTGTACCGGACCCGGCTGCGGTGCTGGCCAGAGTTGCGGCACGCTACCGGCCTCAAGCCGTGGCGGAATCATCGGTTGACGGGCTGTCCATGGCCTTTGCGGACTGGCGCTTTAATCTGCGCCTGTCGAATACCGAACCTGTGGTGCGCCTGAATGTGGAAAGCCGCGGTGATGCCGCGCTGATGACGGCGCAAACAGCCGAGCTGCTGGCCCTGATCGACGCTTAGGTCGCCGCTGGGGCGTCGGTAGACCGTTGTGCCCGGAACCATTCTGCGAGCAGGCGCTCCGTGGCCGGGTCCAGGGTCTTGTCGGCCCCGGGGTCGTCGAGACGCTTGAGAATGCTGTGGCCGATGCTCTTGCCCAGTTCCACCCCCCATTGGTCAAAAGCATTCACCCCCCACAGCCGGCTGCTGCAAAATGTACGGTGTTCGTACAATGCCAGCAGCGCCCCGAGGGTGTGTGGCGTGAGGGCGTCCAGCGTAATGACACTGTGCGGTCGACTCCCGGGAATCACCAGGTGTGGCGCCAGGCGCCGTGCCTCGGCTTCCTCCACGCCGCGCTCTAACAGGCTGGCGACTGCATCCTCCGTGCTGCGCCCAACCATCAGGGCCCGGCTCTGCGCGAGGCCATTGGCGACCAGCAGGCGATGTTGCGCGGCTTCACCGGTGGCGGTAGTCAGCGGCAGAATGATGTCGGCCGGGCACAGGCGTGTACCCTGGTGCAGTAATTGGTAGAACGAGTGTTGTCCCATGGTTCCGGCAGCACCCCAGAGCACCGGGGCCGTGTCGTACGCCAGGGTTTCCCCATCGCGGCTGACCCGCTTGCCGTTGCTTTCCATGGTGAGCTGCTGCAGATAATCGGGCAACCTTTCCAGGCCCTGGTCATAGGGCAGTACCACATGGTTTGCTGCCTGAAAAAAGTTGCAGTACCACACCTCAAGCAGGCTCATCAGCATAGGCAGGTTGTGCGCGCTGTCGGCCTCGAGAAAGTGCCGGTCCATGGCTTCGGCACCGGCAAGCAGGGCGCTGAAAGCCTCCCAGCCAATGGCGACCGCAATGCTGAGTCCAATGGCTGACCACAGGGAGAAGCGCCCGCCGACCCAGTCCCACAGGGGCAGGCAGTTGTCCGCTGGAATGCCGAAGGCCGCGGCGGCTTCGAGGTCGCTGGTGATGGCCAGGAAATGCCGTGACCAGTCCCCGTCGCTGGCACCCGCCGCGCGCAGCCAGCGCTGGGCCGCTTCGCCGTTGGCGAGCGTCTCCTGAGTCTGAAACGATTTCGAGCACAGAATGAAGAGCGTGGACGCGGGGTCGAGACCGCGCAGTGTGCCCTGCAGGTCTGCAGGGTCCACATTGGCGACATAGTGGCATTGCACCGGACCCTGCCAGTTCGCCAGTGCCGCCGTCACCAGCCGCGGCCCGAGGTCTGAGCCGCCGATGCCGATGTTCACCACATGACGAATGGCCTGGCCGGAATAGCCGGTGAGCTCCCCCGTCGTAATGCGGTCACACCACAGACGCATGCGGTGGCGGGTATCCTCGACGCGGCTGAACTCGGCCTCCAGGCCGGACGGCGCGCTGCGCGCACGCAACAGAGTGTGCAGTGCAGGGCGGGCTTCCGTGTTGTTCAGGGGTGCGCCGGCGAGCAGCTGCCGGGCGTGGTGGGGGAGTTGCGCCTGTTCGGCCAGGCGCAGTAACGCGCCGCGGCTATCCCGGCAGAGCAGGTGGCGTGAGTAGTCCAGTGTGAGGCCCGCGGCGCTGGCGGTGAAATCTGCGGCACGCTGGACCTCGCGGTTGAACAGTGCACTGACGGCGGTGCCGCGCAGCGGTTCGGCCAGCGCCTGTAGTTCATGCCAGGAGGGAAGATCCGAAAGATGCAGGGTGTGTGCCATGGTGCGCGCCGCCAGGATAGGTGGCCAGTATAGGCAGCGCTATCGCGGCCTGCAATTCGCGCGTGGCGTCAGTGGTCGCGCTCTATGGACAGGCGTGTAAGCTGCTGCAGGGCGTCCAGCGCCGGACCCGGGGGCAGCCCGGCCAGAGCCGCCACCGCCAGGTCGTGGTGTTCGCGTGCCCGCATGCGCGTGTGCTCCATGGCGGCGCAGCGTTCTACCGCGGCACTGATGGCTTCCATTTCCTCCGCGGAGCGCTCGGTAATGGCGCGTCTCACCAGTGCCTGTTCGTCTGCGTTGCCGGTGCGCAGGATGTGAATCAACGGCAGCGTCACTTTGCCTTCGCGCAGGTCGTCGCCGACATTCTTGCCCATGGTCGCGGCATCACCCGCGTAGTCGAGCATGTCATCGATCATCTGGAACGCCAGCCCGAGGTGCAGACCGAAACTGGACAGCCGCTCTGCCTGGGCCCGGTCGCTACCGCTCAATACTGAGGCGCCGTAGCAGGCGGCGGCAAACAGCACGGCGGTCTTGCGGGTGATGATGTCGATGTAGTCCTGCTCGGTGGTGTCCGCGTTGCCCGCCCGGGTCAGCTGCAGCACCTCGCCCTCGGCGATGGTGTTGGTGGTATCAGCCATGTGGCGCAGAATATCGAGGTTATCGAGCTGTACCATGAGCTGGAAGGCGCGCGTGTAGAGAAAGTCGCCGACCAGCACGCTGGATGCATTGCCAAAGGCGGAGTTGGCCGTCGGGCGGCCGCGGCGCAGCTGTGACACGTCGACCACATCGTCGTGGAGCAAGGTTGCCGTGTGAATAAACTCGATGACAGCGGCAAAAGTGATGTGGGCGCTGGCGCAGGTTCCCAGGGCCCTGGCGGTCAGCAGTGCGAGCAGGGGCCGCATGCGTTTGCCGCCGGCGTCCACAATATAGTGGCCGACATTCTCGACCAGAGGCACGTTGGACTCGAGCTGCTGGATTATCAGGTGGTTGACCTGATCGAACTCGCGGGCAACGCTGGCGCGGATCTGCTGCATAATGTGAGGGCGTTGAAAATGCTCGCGCATGCTAGGGTGGTCGGGGTGGGGTGTCAAGCGCGGCTGGGGCCGGGTGCGGCGCCTGTAAATAAACCTTGCCCACATTGGGCGAGTTGAGTAAAATTCGCGCCCTCCGGGAGAGATGCGCCTGAAACGCATGCCCCGGAATCATGAGCACTGTTAGTGCCTGGCTCTGCCCCCTTGATTTGCAAGGGTTTTTTACACCGCGAGCAGGCTAACTGAACGGAGACGGCAATGTACGCAGTTATTGAGAGCGGTGGCAAGCAGCATCGCGTGGTGGAGGGGGAGACCCTGAAGCTGGAAAAGATCGAAGTGGCCACAGGCGAGACGGTTGAGTTCGACCGCGTGCTGATGGTCGGCGGCGACCAGGTCAAGATCGGCACTCCGCTGGTAGCGGGAGGCAAGGTGACCGCTGAAGTGGTAAGCCACGGTCGTCACAAGAAGGTTAAGATTGTGAAATTTAACCGCCGCAAGCACTACCGGAGAGAAACTGGCCATCGCCAGTGGTTCACCGAAGTCAAAATCACCGCTATCACGGCGTAACGGAGGCTAGCGACTATGGCACACAAGAAAGCAGGCGGCAGTACTCGTAACGGTCGCGATTCCGAAAGTAAACGCCTTGGCGTCAAGCGTTTTGGCGGCCAGCTGGTGCAGGCAGGCAACATCCTGATCCGCCAGCGCGGCACTCGTTTCCACCCCGGCGCCAATGTGCGTTGCGGCCGTGACCACACGCTTTTTGCAACGGCAGAAGGCAAAGTGGAATTTGTGACCCGGGGCCCCAACAACCGGAAATACGTGCAGGTGGTGAGCGCCTGATCGGGCGGTCAACCTGGCCGGATAGATAGAAAGCCTCGTCAACTGACGGGGCTTTTTTTTTTGAGTGACTGATGTTCGCAGTGGCGAACGCGACCCCGCCGAGGGGCGCAACGGCTGAACCATGAAATTTGTAGATGAAGCAAGCATCAAGGTGTTTGCGGGCAACGGTGGCAACGGCTGCCTGAGCTTCCGCAGGGAGAAGTATATTCCGCGGGGCGGCCCGGATGGCGGCGATGGCGGCGATGGCGGTAGTGTCATCCTGGAAGCCGACGAAAACCTCAACACCATGGTCGACTACCGTTTTGTGCGCAGTTATCGCGCCGAGAATGGCGAGTCCGGCCGCAGCCGCAACTGTACCGGCAAGAGCGGCGAGGACCTCATTCTTCGGGTACCCGTGGGCACCACGATCATTGATGAGGACAGCGCCGAGGTGCTCGGCGACCTGGCGGCCCATGGTGACCGGCTTATTGTGGCCCAGGGCGGTTGGCACGGCCTCGGTAACGCGCGCTACAAATCCAGCACCAACCGGGCGCCGCGACAAACCAGCCCGGGAACGGAAGGCGAACAGCGCGCGCTGAAGCTTGAATTGAAAGTGCTGGCGGATGTCGGCCTGCTGGGGCTGCCAAATGCGGGCAAGTCGACCCTGATCAGGGCGGTGTCGGCGGCGCGGCCGAAGGTCGCCGATTATCCCTTCACTACGCTGGTGCCGAATCTGGGGGTGGTCAAGGTCGATGCTCATCGCAGTTTCGTCGTGGCCGATATCCCGGGCCTGATTGAGGGCGCCTCCGATGGCGCCGGCCTCGGTATCCGTTTCCTCAAACACCTCACGCGCAACCGCATCCTCCTGCATCTGGTCGACATGGCTCCGGTCGACGGCAGTGAGCCGGCCGATGCGGCGCTCGCCATCGTGCGCGAGCTGGAGCGTTTCAGCCCGACACTGGCAGGGCGCCAGCGCTGGCTGATTCTGAACAAGGTCGACCTGGTGCCCGAGGGCGAGCTGGCGCCGCGGCGCGCGGCCCTGCTCGAAGCGCTGGCCTGGGAGGGGCCTGTCTACGAAACCGCCGCTATCAGCGCCGAAGGCACCAGGCGCCTGTGCCAGGATTTGATGGTTTCGCTGGAGGAGCAGAAGGCACTTGAACTTGCCGACCCGGATGTCGCCCAGGCAGAGGCGGAGCAGCAAGCGCGCATGCAGCAGGAAGCCCGCGATCGTATCGAGGCCCTGCGTGCCCGGCACCGTCGGCGGCCGGAGGACGATGCCAGCGATGACGATAGCGACGATGTTGAAGTGGAATATGTACACTGATGAGTGAGCCGCAACGCGAAACCATTGCCGCCAGCCGACGCTGGGTTATCAAGGTGGGCAGTGCGCTGTTGACCAATGACGGGCGCGGCCTGGACGCGGCAATGATCGGCAGCCTGGTGGCGCAGATTGCAACCTTGCGCGCCGATGGCGCCGAGGTTGTACTGGTGTCCAGCGGCGCTGTGGCCGCTGGCCTGGTCAGGCTGGGTTGGCCGCGTCGCCCGACGCGCCTGCACGAGTTGCAGGCCGCGGCTGCGGTCGGCCAGTCCGCCCTGATCCAGAGCTACGAAACCGCATTTCGCGGGTACGACATCGTTTCTGCCCAGGTGTTGCTGGGGCATGACGACATCACTGCCCGTGACCGTTACCTCAATGCGCGAAGCACCCTGACGACGCTATTGCGCCTCGGGGTGGTGCCGGTCATCAATGAAAATGACACGGTGGTGACCGACGAGATCCGTTTCGGTGACAACGATACCCTGGCGGCGCTGGTGGCCAACCTCATTGATGCTGATGCGCTGCTGCTGCTCACCGATCAGCAGGGGCTGTATGAAGAGGATCCCCGCCTGAACCCGTTTGCGGTGCTGGTGGACAGCCGGGAGGTGCACGATACGGCACTGGATCGGATGGCGGGAGAGGGCGGTGCACTTGGCCGGGGTGGCATGATTACCAAGCTGCGGGCGGCGCGACTGGCGGCCCGCTCCGGCACCGAGACGGTGATTGCCAGTGGTCGTCACCCGGATGTTGTGGCCCAGGTGGCCAGCGGCAGTGCCCTGGGCACCTGGTTGCGCACGGGCCGGCAACCGGAAAATGCGCGCAAACAGTGGCTGGCAGGCATGGTGCGTATTCCGGGTAGCCTGGAGCTCGACGCCGGTGCGGTGCGCGTGCTCCGGGAGTCGGGACGCAGCCTGTTGCCGGTGGGCGTGTGTGCGGTGACCGGTGAGTTTGAGCGCGGTGACATGGTGCTCTGTGTCGACCCGGAGGGGCGCGAGGTGGCACGTGGCCTGGTGAACTACAGTGCCGCTGAAGCGCGTCGAATCATGGGCAGGCCCTCGCTGGAAATAGCACCGTTGCTGGGTTACCAGGGTGATGAGGAACTGATTCACCGCGACAATCTGGTGTTGTGCTAGCGCACGGCGGCCTGGGGACTGGAGAAAAGGATGAGCCTGACGCCCGAACTGCTATTGCTGCTGTACTGCCTGGCCATTGCCCTGCTGTCGCTCGCGGGGGGGCTGTTGCCCAACTGGGTGAGAATGACCCATACGCGCACGCAGCTGGTGATGAGCTTTGTGTCCGGCCTCATGCTCGGCGTTGCTTTCTACCACCTGCTGCCGCACAGCATCGCCTTGCAACCCCGGGAATACGGTGCCGATGCTTCGGTCTGGTGGCTGATGATTGGACTCATCGTCATGCTGTTGCTGTTGCGCATGTTTCATTTTCACCAGCACGATTTCAGCGAAGATGAGCACGAGCATCATGACCACGGCTCCGAGCATACTCATGGTCTGGAGCCCGCAAGCGGTGGTGATCACCAGCACGGGCATGTGTTGGCGCATGGCGGTCACAGTGCGACCCCAGCTCTGCCCGCTGCCCATCGCCTGAGCTGGGTGGGCCTGGCACTCGGCCTGGGGGTACACACGCTGATTGATGGCGTTGCGCTCGGCGCGGTGATGCAGGGCGAAGTGGGGCGCAGCGCAGGGTTACTGGGTGTGGGGGTGTTTCTCGCCATCCTCCTGCATAAACCGCTGGATGCCATGTCAATAACAACCATCATGGAAGCGGGCGGCTGGAGCAGGCGGTCCCGCTCGCTGGCCAACCTCGGCTTTGCGTTGCTGTGCCCGCTCGGGGCGCTGCTGTTCTTCTTCGGCGTCGACCTGCTGGGCGATGCACGCCATCATGCCGTTGCCGGTGCGCTGGCATTCTCGGCCGGGGCGTTTATCTGCATCGCATTGAGCGATCTGCTGCCGGAGGTGCACTTCCACAGCCATGACCGCGGCAAGCTGACCCTGGCCTTTCTCGCCGGAATCGTACTGGCTTACGCCATTGGCGGGCTGGAGCCGGCTGGGGTACATTTGCACGGGGTTTGAACGCGCGCGAGGAGAACAGGATGGTCAAACGTATAATCTATCCGCCCATGTGGCTGGTATTTGGCGTGTGCGCCATTTTTGCCTGCAACGAGTTCTACCCCGGGCCGCGCTTTACCAGCCATGCCAGCCAGGCGATTGGTGGTGTCCTCCTGCTGGCGGGACTTGCCCTGCTGGTGGTCGCTGGTGGCCTGTTCAAGCGCGCGGGAACGGACCTGATCCCGTTCCGCACGGTGTCCGCGCTGGTGACCACTGGCGTCTATCGCTTCAGTCGCAACCCGATGTATCTGGGCATGGCGGCAATCCTCTTGGGCGTGGCGGTGACGGTGGGCGCGACAACGGCGCTGCTGGTGCCGCCGCTGTTTATGGTCATTGTCGAATGGCGTTACATCCGGCCTGAAGAAGGCCTGCTCCGGAATCTCTTTCCCGAGGAGTATCCCGCCTACTGCGCGCGCGTACGGCGCTGGATCTAGGCGATTTCTGCTCAGCCACCCATGGCTTTCGCCCGCGCCTGCGTGGCCTCTGCATCGAAGGGCTTTTCTGTCCAGCCCTGTAGTTGTTCTTCTACCAGCGTCGCCAGTGCGTCTATGTGGCTTGCATCGCTGTTAAGGCAGGGAATGTAGTCGTAGCGTTCACCGCCTGCTTCCATGAAGTAGTGGCGATTCTCTACACCGATCTCCTCAATAGTCTCCAGGCAGTCCGCCGAGAAGCCCGGACAAATCACCTGCACTGACTTGACCCCCTGCGCGGGCAGTCCCTTGAGCGTTTCATCGGTATAGGGCTGCAGCCAGGGTTCACGGCCGAAGCGAGACTGGAAACAGGTCAGGTAGTCCCCCGCATCCAGTCGCAGCGCCTCCGCCAGCAGGCGGCTGGTCTTGTGGCAGTGGCAATGGTAGGGGTCGCCGTTGTGGAGGTAGCGCTCTGGCTCGCCGTGGTAGGACATGATCAGGCGGTCCGCACGACCATGCGCCTGCCAGTGCGCGCGCACGCTGGCGGCCAGCGCTTCAATGTAAGCCGGGTGGTCGTGATACTGCGCGACAAAACGCAGTTCAGGCAGCCAGCGCCGCTGACGAAAATCCGCGGCGAGCGCGTCGAAGGTGGACCCGGTGGTCGGTCCGCTGTACTGCGGGTAAAGCGGCAACACCACCAGTCGCTGTACGCCACGGTCAAAGAATGCCTGTAGCTGGCTGGAGATCGGGTGCGAGCCATAGCGCATGGCGAAATCCACCAAGACGCCGTCGCCGTGGGTTCTCTTCAGGACTTCGTGCAGGGCCCGGGCCTGGTCGCGCGTGTGCAGGAGCAGGGGTGAGCCCTCATCGGTCCAAACGGTGCGGTAGGCTTTGGCGGAGCGGGCCGGGCGCAGGTTCAGAATGATGCCGTGGAGGATGAAGAACCACAGCAGGCGCGGCACCTCTACTACCCTGGGGTCGGATAGAAATTCCCTGAGGTAGCGCCTGAGTGCGCCCTTTTCGGGGGCATCAGGCGTGCCAAGGTTGGTGATCAGTACGCCGATACGGGGCACCTGAGCGTGGTTGTAGTCGTGTTGTCCGCGGTATCGCATAGGGTGACATTATCCTGTGGGGGTGCCGGAAAGCCAAGCGGCACTGGCGGCTGCAAGGCTCAGCTGTCCTCTACGCAAACCATTCGTCGCTGGATTGATGCAGTTCATCGCTGCCGGGCCACTGCTCATCGAAAGCCCCTGTCGGGCGAACCCGGGTGCCTCTAATCTGTGTTCCATGGACAGCGCGGGAGACACCCAGCGGGTCCTCAAGCCCACTGACAAGGCCCCAATGGCCAGGAGAAGAACCATGCAATCACTTATCAACAAGACCGTCGTATCATTCGCTTTCGGTGTATTCAGCACGCTCGCCCTGTCGACGAACGCCGCCGACGCTCCCGAAAATACGCTGGTGCTGGCACAGGGCATGGAGGCCGCCTCAGCGCACGTTGCGCTTGGAGATCTTAACCTGGCGTCGGCCGAAGGTCAGCAAGCGCTGCACAACCGGATCAGTCAGGCAGCCCGCGCTGTGTGCGGCTCCACCGATTACCGTGTTGCCGGTGGTTTGCGCATGGCATCCAACAACCGTGCCTGCTACGAATCCGCGTTCGCCGAGGCCATGAGCCAGGTGGGTGCCGGCCGGTTTGCCAGCACGGTGCGCTGAGTCGTTCAACTCCTGCTACCCCTGGTGGGAGTCCCGGGGAGTCACCGCAAGGTGGCTCCCTTTTTTTTACAGCAGCGTATCGATCACGACACCGGCCAGAAACAGCGGCGTGAACTGGCGGGTATGCCGGAAGCAGGCAGCTGAGAACCACAGGGGCCACAGCGCAGGGGAATAGGCGGTTGGCCGCGCCGCTGGCTTCGCCGATCGCAGTGCGCGCAGGGTGCGACGCAGCCGCGGCAGGCTGGCGAACACCAATAACAGTGGCCAACCGAAGGCCTGTGTCAGTACCAGCCCCAGGGTCAGTGCGTACTGGGCCAGCAGCAGGGCCGCGGTGACCCGCCGGGCTCGCTGTTCGCCCAGTAGCACCGGCAGTGTGTGCACACCTTTCTCACGGTCGGCGTCGAGTTTGTCGATGTGCTTGCCAAACAACACGGTAGTGGGCCCAAGCGCAAATACCAGGCTCAACCACGCCACCTCATTGCTCCACGCGCCCGTGACGATGTAGTAGGTGCCACCCACCATGAGTGGGCCCCATACGAGCAGCACGGCGGGCTCTCCAAGGCCGATATACTTGAGTGGCCAGGTGTAGAACAGGACGAAAAAGGCACCGGCGAGGAACAGCGCAAGCGCGGGGCCGCTGCGCGCAGTCACCAGCCACAGGCCCAGCGCCAGCGCCACCCCCGCGGTAAAGGCAAAATAACGCCAGAATTGCGCTTCGCTCATCAGCCCGTCTTCGAGTACATGTACGCCGTACTGATTGCGGTAGTAATTGCCGCGGTCAATGCCCCGGCGCGAATCGGTGTAGTCGTTGAGCAGGTTGTTGCTGGCATGGGCAAACAGCAGCCCGGTGGCGCAGGTTAACCAGAACAGTAAATCGAAACTGCCGGCGCGCCAGGCCAGTAAGCCGCCAAGCATGGCGGCGGTGAGCGTCATGAACAGTACCGACGCCCTGCAGGCTAGCAACCAGCGCGCCACGGGATCCAGTTGCGCCCACTGCTCGGTGGTGACACCGGGCATGCCGTTCAGGGCTGCCGCCCACAGTTTGAGGTTTACCACGTCGACAAGCCTTGCCCACCACTCTTCAGCCCGCAAGCATATCAGGCATTGTGGCGCCTGCGATGATAAGGTGTCGCCAATCGACCTGCAGCACACGGAGGCACTTGCCATGCAGCGAATAACGGCCATTGCGGCGCTTACCACAATTTTTCTCAGCGGCGCGGCGCAAGCCGCAGGGGAGAGCAGCATGCTGACCCGCCTCGATCGCGAGCAGGCGCGCTATGCGGAGCTGGCGCTTACGATCTGGGACAAGGCCGAGCTGGGTTACCTGGAGAACGACAGCAGCACGTTGCTGCAGGACACACTGGCCCGTGAGGGGTTCACCGTAGAGACCGGGGTGGCGGGCCTGCCCACGGCCTTTGTGGCCAGCTACGGCAGTGGCAAACCGGTGATTGGCCTGCTGGCGGAGTTCGACGCGCTACCCGGGATTTCCCAGACAGCCGCCCCTGTGCGGGAAGCGGCAACCGACAAACACAGCGGCCACGCCTGCGGCCACCACCTGTTTGGTGCGGGTTCGGTAGCGGCCGCGGTGGCGGTGCGCCACTGGATGGAAGAAAACAATGTGAGCGGCACCGTCCGCCTCTACGGCACACCGGCGGAAGAAGGTGGGTCCGGCAAGGTGTATATGGTGCGTGCCGGCCTGTTTGAAGACGTGGATTCGGTGCTGGTGTGGCACCCGGCTGATCGCAACCAGGCCAACCCGTCAACGACACTCGCCAACAAGTCGGCCAAATTCCGTTTTCGTGGTGTGTCTTCCCACGCTGCAGTCGCTCCCGAACGGGGTCGCTCCGCACTCGACGGTGTGGAGGCGATGAATATGATGGCCAATATGTTGCGGGAACACATGCCGCAGGAAGTCCGCATGCACCACGTGATCACCAGCGGTGGCTCGGCGCCCAACGTGGTGCCGGATTTTGCGGAGTCATTCTATTACCTGCGCCATCCCGACGCTGCGACCCTGGAGGAACTGTGGGCGCGCCTGGTAGCGACGGCGGAGGGTGCCGCCGTGGGTACGGGCACGGAGATGAGCTACGAGGTGATTCACGGCAACCACAGTGTACTGGCCAATGAAACGCTCGCCCGGGCCATGCATGACCGCCTGCAGCAGGTGGGCGGTGTGCAGTACAGTCCGAGTGACCTCGCTTTTGCCAATACACTGGCCGAATCTCTCGCCCGCAGTGAAGGTGATCTCGCCGCGGCCGCGGCTCGCATAGAACCCTTCGCGCCATCGCGCAGCATGGGCTCAACGGATGTGGGTGACGTCAGCTGGGTGGTGCCGACCACCGAGATGCGTGCGGCGACTTGGGTGCCCGGCACGGCACCGCACACCTGGCAGGCCATTGCCGCTGGCGGCACTGACATTGGTGTCAAGGGCATGATGGTGGCGGCGAAGACCCTCGCGCTCACCGCTGCGGATCTGCTGCAGCAGCCCGAACTGCTGCGCGCGGCACGCAGTGAATTCGAGCAGCGCCGGGGCGCCGACTTCACCTACCGCCCGCTGCTCGGTGAACGCGAGCCGCCGCTCGATTACCGCAAGTAGGGCCACAGGCGGCGGTAGCCGCCGGGGCAGATGGTTGCATTGGAAACCATGTGCCCCGGGCGTATACTCGGGGTCTGTTTTCGCTTGCAGGTAACCCATGTCACAGTCTCTTGCCCTGGCACGATTTCTGCCCTACCGCTGTAACAGCCTGGCGCGCAAGATCAGCGTTTCCCTGTCGCGTATTTATGCTGAGAAATATGGCCTCAGTATCCCGCAGTGGCGGGTGCTTGTTACGCTGGCAGAGTATGGCGAGCTGCAGGCCAGCCAGGTCACGGAGCTCACGAGTCTGGACAAGGTGCAAGTGTCACGCGCGGTGGCGGGGCTCAGTGAGCGCGGCCTGCTGCGGCGGCGCAGTTCGGAGCGGGATAGTCGGGCAGCGCTGCTCTGTCTCAGTGACACCGGGCAGACACTGTTCCACCGTATCGAGCCGGAGGTCCTGGCCTGGGAGCAGGCGTTGTTGGCGCCGCTTGAGCCCGCGGAGCAGGAGGTGCTGTTTACGCTGATCGACCGGCTTGAGCTGCGGCTACAGGAAATGCGTCCGGTTGGCGATGCAACGACCGGCGCCGGGCGGTCCCCGTGACACAAGAGGAGGTGGTGGCCAGCCTGCCCGCCCATCTGCGGCCCTTTGTGCAGGTGCAGGACTACGCGCAGCGCTATACGGCACAGGATCAGGCCCTGTGGCGATTCATCATGCGGCATCTGGTACAGCAGCTGCGTGTCACGGCCCACCCGGTCTACCTTGAGGGGCTCGCCCGCACCGGCATCGCGCTGGACCACATTCCTTCGATTGACGAAATGAATGGGTGTCTGGCCCAGCTGGGCTGGCGAGCGGTGGTGGTTGACGGCTTTATCCCGCCCGCGATATTTATGGAATTTCAGGCGCTGCGCGTGCTGGTGATTGCGCTGGACATGCGCAGTGTCGACCACGTTTTCTACACCCCGGCGCCGGACATCGTGCACGAAGCGGCGGGGCACGCGCCGTTTATTGTGGATGTCGATTACGCGGAGTTTCTGCAGCGTTTTGGTGAAGTCGGCATGCTGGCGATCGCGTCACAGCGCGATCACGCCCAGTATGAAGCGATCCGTAAATTGTCGATACTGAAGGAGACGCCGGGTGTGCAGGCCTCGGCTATCGCTGCCGCCGAGCAGGCGCTGACAGAGCTACAGGAGGCTGGAGAGGCCCCTTCAGAGGCTGCACTGCTGGCGCGTCTGCACTGGTGGACGGTGGAGTATGGCCTGGTGGGAGACCTTGCGGACTACCGTATTTTCGGTGCGGGCCTGCTGTCATCGCTGGGCGAGAGCAGGCACTGTCTGGACGATGCGCGGGTGCGCAAATTACCGCTCACGGTGGATGCTGTTGCTTGCCCTTACGACATCACCCGGGAACAGCCGCAGTTGTATGTGACGCGCAGTTGCCGGCATTTGAGCCAGGTGCTGGAGGAGTTTGCCGCCACCATGGCTTTTCGGGTAGGTGGTGCAGCCGCGCTGCGGCGAGCGATTGCCGCGGGTACCGTGTGTACGGCGACCTACGACAGTGGTGTTCAGGTCAGCGGCCGCTTCAAGGCGTTGCGCTGTGACGCGGTCGGCCAGGCGATTTACCTGCAGTGTGAAGGGCCGAGCCAGCTGGCCTTCCGCGGCAGGGAAATTTACGGCCATGGCACCGCTGCTCACAATGATGGCTTCGGCTCGCCGGTGGGTAAACTGAAGGATTTCACCCGCTGCCTGTCCGAGTATTCGGTGGACGAGTTGCAGGCGCACGATATTCGCATGGGTGAAAGGGTATGCCTGGAGTTCCTGTCGGGCATTACCGTGCGCGGTCATCTGCACCACGTGGTGCGTCAAGAGCACCGCAACCTTGTCCTGAGCTTCCTCGACTGTGCCGTGACTGATCTCCAGGGCAATGTGCTGTTTGAGCCAGGCCAGGGGCGGTATGACATGGCGGTAGGCGGGGCGATCACAGCCGTTTCCGGCGGCAGTGCAGACCGCGAGAAATACCCGTTATACCAACCGGTTGCCAGTACGCACACGCAGCATGCGGCGACGGATCCGACGCTGGAGGCGGCCTACCAGGCCGTGTTGGCGCTGGGACAGCAAGGCAACGAAGCCGCCGCGGCGGCAGCGCTGGATGAGTGGCCGGATGACTGGCTGCTGCGGGTGGAGGTGCTGGCCCTCGGCGAACGGGCGCCTGCTGCATTATCAGCACGGGCGCAGCGAGAGCTGCAGGCCCTCGGCACACGGCGCGACGAGCTGCACGACGTGCTCGCTCTGGTGCAGTAGCTCGCTGCGCCCGCAGCGACAAACCTGTGTGGTGCGCGAGGCATGCATCCCGGCGGGGCTTCCCTTACTATACCGGCTCGCACAGACACTGCGCATGGAGAGAATGGATGCCACTGGATTTCGATGGCGCGCGACTGCCCAACCCCCACTGCGGCGAGGAGCACGAGGCCTGGCGCACGCAGCTGCGCCGCTTTATTGACAACGAGATCATGCCTTTTGCCGAGGACTGGGATGAAGCGGGTGAGATTCCCGCCGATCTATGGCCCAAGGCGGCGGCGGTGGGTTTGCTGGGGCTGGGCTACCCTGAGGCCTATGGCGGCACCAGTGAAAGTATCGACAGCTGGCATGCCTGGATTACCCAGGAAGAGCTGGCGCGCATCGGCGCGGGGGGGATTCCCGCCAGCCTCATGGTGCACGGCATTGGTCTGCCCCCCGTACTGAACTGGGGTTCCGAGGAAATGAAACAGCGGGTGGCGCCACCGGTGCTCGCCGGCGAGAAGCATATCGCCCTCGGCATCACCGAGCCCGGTGGGGGATCGGATGTCGCCAGCCTTGCTACCACGGCGGTGCGGGAGGGCGACACGTTCATCGTCAATGGCTCCAAGACCTATATCACCGGCGGCATGCGCGCAAACTGGGTGTCGACGGCGGTGCGTACGGGGGGTGAAGGCGCCAAGGGGGTGTCCATGCTGCTGATTCCCACGGACGCGGAAGGGTTCAGCCGCACGCCGCTCACCCGCAAGCAGGGTTGGTGGGCATCGGATACGGCGACGCTGTATTTCGACAATGTGCGCGTTCCCGCCGACCAGTTGATCGGCCCTGAAAACCAGGGCTTCTGGGTCATCATGACCAATTTCAACAGCGAGCGCATGGCGATGGCGGCGGGCATGGAAGCCATGGCCCGGGTCTGCCTGGAAGAAGCGGTGGCCTGGGCGCGCGAGCGGCGCACCTTTGGCAAGCGGCTGGCGGATCACCAGGTGATCCGGCATAAAATTGCCCAGATGAAGCAGAAAATCAACGCCACGCAGGCTTATATTCGTCTCTGTTACGAGTCGATAGAGACGGGCACGGCAAACCCGGGCGATATCGCCCTGCTCAAGGTGCAGGCCAGCGAGACCGTGGAGTTCTGCGCCCGTGAGGCGATGCAGATCCTGGGTGGCATCGGCTTTATGCGCGGTAGCCGCGTGGAACGGATTTACCGGGAAGTGCGGGTCAACGCCATTGGTGGCGGCTCGGAAGAAATCATGCGAGACCTGGCCGCGCGCCAGTACGGAGTCTGATATGAAATTGTGGCACTGTGGCGGGGCGCGCTCGCTGCGCCCCCTCTGGACGCTGGAAGAGTTGGGGCTGGACTACGAACTGGAGGTGCTGCCGTTTCCGCCCAGGGTGATGCAGCCTGACTATCTGCAGACGAACAGCCTTGGAACCGTTCCCTACTTTACCGATGGCGATACGGTGATGACGGAATCATCCGGCATCTGCCAGTACCTGGTGGATCGCTACGGGAATCACGGGCTGGGGCTGCGGCCAGAAGATCCGGAGTACGGCGCCTACCTGAACTGGCTGCATCACAGCGATGCCACGCTCACCTTCCCGCTGACCATCGCCCTGCGCTACTACTTCTTCGAGCCGGACCCGGCGAAACGGACGGTGGCAGATGACTACGCCAAGTGGTTCCGCGCCCGCCTGCGGCGCCTGGATGCGTGTGTTGAGCAGCAGGAATATCTGGTGGCCGGGCGCTTTACCATCGCGGACATCGCAGTTGGCTATGCCCTCTTTCTCGGACAGATGGTGCACCTCGACAAGTACTACAAGCCCGCCACTGCGGCCTATTTGCAGCGGCTGATGGCGCGCCCGGCGTTTCAGCGCGCCAATGCACACGGCGAACCGCTGGTCCTGCCCGATGTTGTGTGACGCGCAAACAATGACAAGGAGTGCTCCGTGAGTCAGGTAAGCGAAGAGGAAAAGGCGGCGTTTCGCCAGCAGGTGGCAGCCTGGATGCAGGCCAACAAGCCGGCAGATCCTGGCTTCCTGCTGCCTCAGTCGTTCATGGAAGTGGGCAGTGAACAGCAGCTCGACTTCCTGCGCGAGTGGCAGCACAAGGTCTGGTCCGCGGGCTACCTGGGCATGGCCTGGCCGCGGGAATACGGGGGACAGGGTGTGGACCCTGTGTTCCAGTCCATTGCCGATCAGGAAATGCGCCGCCACGCCGTGCCCATCTGCTTCAACGTGATTGGCCTGGGCTGGGCGGGTCCGTTGATCAACGATATGGGCACGGAAGCGGAAAAGGCGCGCTATCTAAAAGGTATCCTGACCGGTGAGGATATCTGGTGCCAGGGATTTTCCGAACCGGACCACGGCTCCGACCTGGGCAACGCGCAGCTGCGGGCCCGCCGTGACGGTGACGAGTATGTGCTTAATGGCACCAAGATCTGGACCACCATGGGCAACTTCGCGAAGTACATGATCCTCCTTGCGCGCACGAATCCGGAAGCGGAGCGCAAGTACGACGGCTTGTCGTTTTTCCTTGCCCCTATGCAGGTGGCCGGTGTGGACCCGCGGCCGATACGCAAGCTCACCGGCGAGTACGGTTTCACGGAAACCTTCTTCACCGATGCGCGTATCCCGGCCAGTTGCCTGATGGGTGAAGAAGGACAGGGCTGGAAAATCGCCATGAAGACCCTGCAATACGAGCGCGGCGCGGAAGCCGGCGCGGCGGGTGGCCTGGCGTTTGTGCGCATAGCGATCGACGACATGATAGCCGGGCTTGCGGATGTGGAACGGGACGGCGCACCGGCGCTGCAGGACCCCGCGATACGCGACCAGCTGGTACAGATGATCATGGAAGAAAAAGCGGTAGTGCTCGGTGATCGACGTGCGGCAATCGGAGCCTTGACGACGGATTATCCGTTTTCGCTGCCACTGTCGAACAAGTTGCGTTTTACCGAGAGCACCCGGCGCATGCGCCAGCTGGCAATCAACCTGCAGGGCGCGGATGGCGGTTTGTACGTGGGCGATGAAGGCGCGCGCGAGGGCGGTTTCTGGCAGCGGGCCTACCTGAACAGCTTTTCGGCCACTATTGGCGGTGGCACGAGTCAGGTACAGGCAAACATCATTGCAGAGCATATTCTGGGCTTGCCTAAATAAGGAGAGATTGGTGTCGGTGATTGGCAATACAGCACTGCGTTTCAGCGAAGACCAGGCGATGATCATGGATGTAGCCCGGGCCTTCTGCGCCGACCGCTCACCCATCGCCAGCGTGCGTGCGTTGCTGGAGTCGGACGCCGGCTTCGACCCCGCCGTCTGGCAGGAAATGGTCGATATGGGATGGCCCGGCATGACCCTGCCGGAAGCGCTGGGCGGCGCCGGGCTCGGCGTTGCGGCCGCCGTGCCGGTATTCGAGGCAATGGGACGTTCCCTGTTGGGCGGGCCCCTTATGGCGAGCCTGCTCGCAGGTCAGCTGCTGCTGCGGGCGCAGGTGGGGAACGCGGCTGGCAACGCGCTGCTGGCGATCGCCGCCGGTGCGCCTGCGACGATCGCGCTGCTCGACAGCGCTGACTGGGGCGCTGAGCGTATCCGCTGCGAGCTGCAGGATGGTGTGTTGCGCGGCGTTAAGCAGCAGGTTTTGGAGGCGGCGGCAGCCGAGTGGTTTGTGGTGGTGGCGCAGGAGCATAACGCGCCCGTGTTGGCAGTGGTGCCGGCCACTGCGGTCACCCCGGCGGTGCGGCGTGATCACGTGCTGATTGATGCCACTCGCCGCGCCCAGTCTGTCGATTTCACCGGTATCCAGGTGAGTGAGGAGGCTGTACTGCGCGGCCCCGCTGTTGCCAGTGCCCTGCGCGATGTGCGTCTGTTGGGCGCCCTGCTGCTGGCGGCGGAGGCGGGTGGCAGTGCCGCCAGCTGCCTCGATACCACGGTCGATTACCTGAAGACGCGCCAGCAGTTCGGCAAACTCATCGGTTCCTATCAGGCCCTGAAACATCCCTGTGTGGATATTCTGATGGCGGTGGATTCAACGCGGTCTTTTGTCTACCACGCTGCGACCCTGCTGGGAGAAGACGCGCTGGATACTGACGCGGAAATAGCCTGCCGCATGGCCAAGGCGCAGGCTACCGAAACGCTGAAATACGCCGGTGACCGCGCTGTGCAGTTTCATGGCGGTATGGGGTTTACCTGGGAGTGCGATGCCCAGCTCTACCTGCGCCGCGCACAATGGGTGCAGCAGGCCTTTGGTGATGCCCCGCATCACCGGAAAAGACTTGCCCAGTTGTTGCTTGATCGCTGAGGCCGGCGGGCGGCCCGCAACGTTGCCGGCAGTCCGGTAGTGCAGGTATGACGTATTACGCCCATGAGTAAACGTAAACCTACATCGTCAATTCGCAGCGGGGGGATGGGTCGCGGCCTGGCAATGTCGCTGGCGGGGTTGCGAGCCGGGGGCGCCTTCGCCCTTGATGGCGCGCTGGCGCGCCTGCGCCCTGGTAGTGATGCGCAAGCGGAAGCCGGCGACTCCGAGTTCCTGCGCCGCGAGGCCCGCCGGTTTGTCGCCGAGCTGGGGAGGCTCAAGGGCACCTATGTGAAGATCGGCCAGATGTTCGCACTGCTGGGAGAGCACTTTCTGCCCCGTGCGCTGACGGATGCCCTGCAGGAGCTGAATGCTGCCACCGAACCGTTGCCCTGGGCTGAGATCGAGCCCGCGCTGCGCGCCAGTCTCGGTGTGCGTCTGGATGAGCTTGAGGTCGAGCATGAGGCACTGGCTGCCGCTTCCCTGGCCCAGGTGCATCGTGCAACGGTGCGCGCAAGCGGCGAGCGTATCTGCCTCAAGGTGCAGTATCCCGGCCTGCGCGATGTGATCGACAGCGATTTCGACACCGTGGTGCGCATGTTGCTGCTGGCGCGCTGGTTACCGGCGGGACGTCAGCTGGATGACTGGCTGGAGGCCATGCGTCAGCACCTGCACCATGAAATTGACTATCAGCGCGAAGCCCGCCTGGGCGATCTGATGGCGGACCATGTGAACGTAACGGGTGCCGCCCCCGGCGGTTGTCCCTATCATGTGCCCGTGCGCCATGCGCGTTACTGCGCCAGTGACGTTCTGGCGCTGGAGTATATCGATGGCCATCTGGTGACGGATGCGGCGGTGAGCAGGCTGCCGCAGAGCCGGCGCAACGCGCTGGGCCGCGGTATGCTTGATCTGTTCTTTCGCGAACTCTATTCCTGGGGCCTGCTACAGACCGACCCGAATTTCGGCAATTACCTGATTCGCCGTGAGGCGCGCAGCGACCAGTTGGTGCTGCTGGACTTCGGCTCCACGCTGGAGTGCGAAGGACGCTTCCTGCAGCACCTGGGCGGGGCGATTGCCGCCGGTCTGGAGCAGGATCGCGAGGCCTTGCTCGACAGCCTCATTGGCCTGGGGTGTTTGAACGAAGCGAGCAGCGCCTACGCGCGGGATACGTTTATCGATTTCTGTTTTGCCCTGCTGGAGCCGCTGCGTCCCCCCGCCCAACTCCCCGTGGAATACCTCAACGCGGAGGGCGATTACTGCTGGGGTCGCTCGCAGTTATTGCGCCGCGCGGGTAAACGCGCCGCCAGTTCAGCCGCATCGCTGGATTTTGCCACCCCCTCCCGTGATTTTGCCCTCATCGCCCGCAAGCTCACCGGGGTGTTCACGTTCATTGCGGTGCTCGACGCACAGTTCAACGGGCACGCGCTGGTGGCCCCGCATATCGCGCGCTGGCGCCGGGGGGGCGCATGACGGATCGCGACAAGGAACGCCCGGTGCCAGCGGGCCGCCTGCGCCGTCTGGCTGGCATGGCGCGTCTCGCCGGCGGTGTCGCGGGTGGCATGCTGGCAGAGGGCGAGCGCCAGCTGCGCGCTGGCAAGCGCCCCAAGGTGCGCGACATGCTGCTGACGCCGGGCAACGCGCGCCGCGTTACCCGTGAACTTTCACGCATGCGTGGCGCGGCGATGAAACTGGGGCAGATTCTGTCCATGGATACCGGTGACTTGCTGCCCCGGGAACTCGCGGAAATTCTTGCACGGCTGCGCGCCGATGCGGATGCCATGCCGCGCCAGCAACTCGAAGCCGCGTTGCAGGGTGCCTACGGCAAGCGCTGGGACCCCGCCCTGTACGATTTCCAATGGCAACCTCTGGCGGCGGCATCCATCGGCCAGGTACACCGGATTCGCGCGCCCGACGGGCGCCAGGCGGTACTCAAGATCCAGTATCCGGGTGTGGCAGACAGCATCGATAGTGATGTCGATAACGTGGCGAGCCTGCTGCGCATGACCGGCCTGCTGCCCCGGCAGCTCGATATCGAACCGCTGCTGGTGGACGTGCGGGCCCAGTTGCGGGAAGAGGCGGATTACCTGCGCGAAGCGAAGTTCCTGCAGCGTTTCCGCGAGGCCCTGGCGCACGATGAACGCTTCGTGCTGCCCGAGGTGCTACCCGAGTTGACCCGGCGCACGGTGCTGGCGATGACCTATGTGGCGGGAGAGCCCATCGAGACACTGGCGTTGCAGCCAGCCGAAGAGCGCGACCGCGTTATGACGGCCCTGATCGAGCTATTGCTCACGGAGCTGTTCTCCCTGCGCCTGGTGCAAACCGATCCCAACTTTGCCAACTACCGCTACCGCGCCAGCGATGGTGCGATCGTCCTGCTCGACTTCGGCGCCACCCGGCGTTTCCGCGCCGGCTTCGTGCGCGACTACGGCAAATTGGCCGCCGCAGCAATGGCTGAGGACCGCGAAGGTCTGGCGCGGGCAGCGGAGCGGGTGGGATATGCCATGGGGGACCCCGGCTCTCACTACCGCGAGCTGGTGCTGGACATGCTGCTCCTGGCGCTGGAGCCCCTGCGGCACCCGGGCGCCTATGACTTTGGTGCCTCGGATATGCCGGCGCGCTTGATGGAGCTGGGGCAGTCGGTTTCAGGGTTTCGCGACTTCTGGCAGGCGCCACCGACCGATGCCATCTACTTCCATCGCAAGTTGGGTGGCCTGTTTATGCTCGCGCACCGGCTAAAGGCCCGCGTCGATGTGGCGACACTCATGGCGGAGCAACTCCGCACCGCCTAGCGCAGTGTGGCGTGGTCCTGGCGCACGCCGCCCAGCCAGGTTGCCGCAACCTCCAGCGTTGTGCCCAGCAGTACCACGTCGGCACGGGCGCCGGGCTGCAGGTGGCCCCGTGTCTTATCGCCGACCACCCTCGCCGGGTAGCGCGATGCCATTCGCAGGCACTCATCAAGCGCCAGGCCCACTACGTCATGGCAGTAGCGTACAGCGTCCACCAGACCGATGGCGCTGCCTGCAAGGGCGCCTTCCGCATTGATCAAGCGGTCGTCGCGTTGCACGATCCGCTCCCCGTACAGCGTGAACCAGTGCTGGCCCCCGCCCACGGTGGCCATGGCGTCGCTGACCAGAATCAGGTGTCCGGGGCTGGCGCAGCGGTGTGCGATACGAATGCTTGCCGGGTGTACATGGTGGCCATCGGCAATGATACCGAGCCAGTCCGGTGTGCCATCCAGTGCCGCGCCGGTCACACCGGGTTCCCGGGCCGACAGCGGGCTCATGGCATTGAACAGGTGCGTGAAGCCGTTGAGTCCCTCGCCGCGCGCGGCCTGCACCGCCTCGTAGGAGGCATCGCTGTGGCCGGCAAACACCGTGAGCCCCGCGTTGCAGAGTTGGCGGATCTGCCCCGGCGCCATGACCTCCGGGGCGACAGTCAGCAGGCAACGCAGATCGGACAGACTACTCAGCCACGCGATGTCGTCTGCACTGCAGCTGCGCAAGCGGTCGCCGCGGTGTGTGCCGCGACGGCTGGGGGCGAAAAATGGCCCCTCGATGTGCAATCCGAGCACGCCGGCCGCGGCGGCTTCACCGCTGGCCTGCGCGGCGCGCACTGCGGCTGCGCCGGCGCGCATGACGCTGGCGGTATCGCTGAGCAGCGTGGGCAGCAGCGCCGTCGTGCCGCAGCGCCGGTGGCTGGCAGTCATGTGCAGCACGGTTTCCACGGTAGGCGCGTTATTGAACAGAAGGCCGCCACCGCCATTGGCCTGCAGGTCAACAAACCCGGGCGCCAGGGTGCCCTTACGCAGCGTTTCGCAGGGCAGGGTGGAAGGCAGGCTGGCGCGGGGCAGCACTCCGGCAACATGCTCGCCAGCAAGCAACAGCGCGCTGTCGTCATGCCATTTTTCGCCGTCGAACAGGCGCGGTGCGCTAATCGCGCGGTCAGCTGTTGCGGTGCCCATGGCCCAGTGTCCTGTCCGAATTGCGCCCCGCTAGAGGAGGCTGGGCGCGAGTAAACCAGCGTACATTAGTGTTATGCTTTCACCAAATATAGGTGACCATTTCGGTGCAACCGCCAATAACAAAAGAGGTTATGCATGCGCTCACGTGCCCTGTTAGGACTTTCCCTGTGTTGCGTGTTGGCTGCCTGCACTGATGGCAACGATCTGGTGGCGCCCCCGCCGCCCCCTCCCGAACCGGAGCTTACCTACTCCGCTGAGATTCGTCGTACCGAGTTCGGCATTCCGCATATCCGCGCCGAGGACTGGGGCAGCCTCGGTTATGGTTTTGGCTACGCTTATGCGCAGGATAATTACTGTGTCGCCATGCGTGAAATCGTGTTTGCCGCGGGCCGCTCAGCGGAACTCATGGGCGAGGACATGGGCAATATCGAGTCGGACTTCCTGTTCCGCTTTCTCAACGGCGATAAAGATGCCTTTGCCGAGGAGTTCGTGTCGGCGTTGCCGCAGTTTGCGCGTGACCTTGCCGCCGGGTATAGCCGCGGCATGAACCGGTACCTTGAGGAAACGGGGCTGGATAACCTGCCCGAGGGGGAATATGGCTGTCGCAACGCGGATTGGGTCTATCCCATCGATAGCGTCGACCTCTTCCTCTTCCTGCGCCGGGAAGCCCTGCGTGGCAGCTCGGAACAGGGCCTGTTCCGCCGCGCCATCCTGGCCACTACGGGCCCCGATGAGGGCGCTGTCCCGGCACCCGATGCGCTGGATGAGGCTGTGCGAGCGCTGGAAGCTGCGGCCGCTGAACTGCGCGACATTGATCGTGGCAGCAACGGCCTGGCGCTGGGCCGCGATGCCACGCGCAGCGGCAAGGGTATGCTGTTGGGTAACCCCCACCAGCCCTGGTTCGGCAGTGGCGCCTGGTATCAGGCACACCTGACTCTGCCTGGTGTTTACGATGTGGCCGGCGCGGCGCTGCACGGTTTCCCCTTCATCGGCATCGGCTTCAACCAGGACGTGGCCTGGACGCATACCGTATCGCTAGCCAACCGCTTCAGCCTGTACGAGTTGAAGCTCAACCCCGACAACCCCTTGCAGTATGACTATGACGGCGAGTGGCGGGATATCGACCCGCAAACGGTGACCATTCAGGTGCGCCAGCCGGACGGCAGCCTGCAGGACCGGGAGCAGGTGTTCTATGTCTCCCACTACGGGCCGGTGGTCAATCTCAAGGGCGTGACACCGTTGTTGGATGGCTGGCCGATGTTCAACGGTTCGGTACTTGCCTTCCGCGATGCCAACATTCTCACCGGTATCCGCGGCATAGAACAGTGGATCAACAAGGGGCAGGCCAGTTCCATCGCGGAATATGTGGATGCGTTGCAGAGTATCGGTAACCCGGTGTTCCATGAGCTGGCGGCTGATCGAGCCGGTCAGGCATTCTATGGCGAGCTCTCGGCAGTCCCGTTCGTCACACAGGCCCAGCTGGACAGCTGCATTAACGGTGTGGTGGGGCCCTTGCTGGCGGCGGCAACCACTAACGTCATTCTATCGCTGGATGGCTCGGACCCGGCCTGTGAGTGGGGTACGGACCCAGAGGCCCCCGCAGGTAGTAATCTTTATGGCGGGTCCAGTCTGCCCCAACTGTTAACTACAGACTACGTCGGCAACAGTAACAATAGCTACTGGCTGTCCGATGCCAATAATCCGCTGCAGGGTTTCCCGGTGATCATGGGGCCTGTGGGCCACGAGGGGCAGCAACAGTTTCTGCGTACCCGCATCGGGCATATCATGATAGAGGAGCGCAAGCAGGCAACAGACGGTCTGGACCCGCAGCCCCTGTTCAACCTGGAAAGCCTCAAGGGCCTGATGTACGCCAACCGCGTGTACGGTGCCGAGGTGGTGCTGGATGACGTGCTGGCGGTGTGCGCAACCGAGGCGGCAACGCCCGTGCTGCAGGCCTGCAATGTGCTCGCGAGTTGGGACCGGCGGGTGAATGCGGACAGCCGTGGTGCCCAGATTTTCACCGAGTTCTGGAAAGTTATCACTGACCAGCTTGGCAACAGCTTCCAGAATGTGGTGCAGAGCGATGAGTTCTGGGCACGGGATTTCGATCCGGAAGATCCGCTGCATACCCCGGCCGGCATCGACCTTGCCGTAGCGGCGAACTCGACCCTAGTGGTCAATGCGCTGACGACAGCCAGTGAGCGACTTGCCGCCGCAGGTGTGCCGCTGGGCGCGCCCTGGGGCGAGGTGCAGGTGTTGGAACGCAACGGTGTGCGTGTGCCGATTCACGGAGGCTCTGGCACCATGGGGGTTTATGGCGCGATCAGCGCGAACCTGGTGGAGTCGGGTTATGTGAACCCCCGCAGTGGCAATTCTTACATTCAGGCTGTTACCTGGGATGATTCGGAGTGCCCCATAGCCGATGTGATTCTGGTGCCCTCACAGTCTACCAACCCTGCGTCGCCGCATTTTTCCGACCAAACCGAGCTCTATGCTAACAAACAGTGGGTGCGCTTCCCCTACTGTGAGGCGGATATCGCGGCGCGCCAGATTGGTGAGACACTGCTGCTGCAGGAGTAGTTGTCGGCCCGTGCTCCGTCAGTGGTCTGGCCGCTGGCGGGGCGCGTAGCAAGCGCATGTCTATGTCACGACTCATTCTGGTGCTGGGTGACCAGCTGTCCTTCGCCAATCCCGCCATTGCCAGCGCCGATCCTGCCGAGGATCAGGTGCTGCTGGCGGAAGTGGCGGAGGAAGCTCAGTACGTGCCGCACAACCGGCACAAGATCGCGCTGATTTTTTCCGCCATGCGCCATTTTGGCAACGCCCTGCGCGATCGCGGTTTTCAGGTGCATTACATTCGGTTTGCAGAGGGCGTGCCGAGTTTGCAGGCGGCCCTCGCGCGCGTGCTCGAAAGTCACCCCTGCACTGTGGTACGTGTCTGTGAGCCGGGTGAATACCGCCTGCGCGAGGCGATGGCGGGTTGGGAGAAAGCCCTGAGCGTGTCTCTTGAAATGCTCGAAGACACCCGTTTTCTTGCCAGCCACAAAACGTTTCGCGACTGGGCGGCGGGGCGCAAGCAGCTGCGCATGGAGTACTTTTACCGCGCCATGCGCCAGCACTACGGCGTGCTGCTGGAACCGGATGGGCAACCCGCCGGCGGGCGCTGGAACTACGATCAGGAGAACCGGGTTGGCTGGCGCGGCCAGCGGGATATCCCGCCGCGTCGTGCGCTGAAGCAGTCCGCTGTCACGCGGGAAGTACTCGCCGAAGTCGCCAGGGCATTCCCGGACAACCCGGGTGACCTCGCCCAGTTCAACTACGCCTGCACGGCAGCGGAGGCCCGCGCGGAATTCGACTGGTTTCTCGAGTATGCCCTGGCGGATTTTGGTCGCTACCAGGACGGGCTGGTGGAAGAGTCTCCCTGGGTGTTTCACGGCAAGATATCCATGTACCTCAATATCGGCTTGCTGGAGCCGCTGGCGCTGTGCAGCGACGTGGAGCAGGCGTGGCGCGACGAGCGCTGCAGCCTGGCTGCCGCCGAGGGCTTCATCCGCCAGATACTGGGCTGGCGCGAGTATGTGCGCGGTGTGTACTGGCTGTTGATGCCCGAGTATGCCGAGGGCAACAGCCTCGATGCCCACAACCCGCTGCCAGACTTTTTCTGGACCGCGCAAACCGACCTCAGGTGCCTGCAACGCGCGTTGGGCCAGAGCCTGGAGCTCGGCTACGCACATCACATCCAGCGGCTGATGGTGATCGGCAATTTTGCCCTGCTGGCGGGCCTGGATGTGAAGGCGGTGTGCGAGTGGTATCTGGCGGTGTACGTCGATGCCTTTGAGTGGGTGGAACTCCCCAATACCCTCGGCATGGCCCTGCACGCGGATGGCGGCGTGATGGCAAGCAAACCCTACGCCGCCAGCGGCAAGTATATCCAGCGCCAGGGAGATCACTGCAAGGACTGCCGCTATTCACCCTCGCGTATGACCGGGGAAGGAGCCTGCCCGTACAACGCCCTGTACTGGCGCTTTATCGACCGGCACATGGATGCCCTGTCGCAGAACCCTCGCATGAGCCTGATTACCGCGAACTGGCGCAAGCGGAAAGCCTCCGAGCGCGAGGCTATCGTCGCCTGGGGCGATCAGGCGCTGCAGCAGCTGCTGGAACCTGCGACTTGACTTTATGCCGGTTGCTGGCGCAGCGGCGTGAGCAATAGCGCACCTGCTCCCAGTTGAGACGCCAGCGCGCGCGCCACTGGAAAGGCCGTTCACACACCGGGCACAGCTTGCTGGGCCGCTCAGCCCGGCTCATGGCCGTCTTCTGCGTTGTCGGGCGGCAGCGGCCAGTCAGCGGCATCGTTCACATACAGCGGCTGCTTGGGTCGGTGTCCGCCCCACTTGGTGGTGAACAGGCCCGCGGGGTCGTGCTCGGCGGCCTGTTTTTCCTGATGGAAACGACGCCCGCCACGCGGGTCGCAGCCCACACCGGCGATGTACTGCCAGTTGCCGTAGTTGCTGCCCACATCGTAATCGATCAGATGTTTCTCGAAGAAGGCCGCGCCGTAGCGCCAGTCCAGGCCGAGCTCATGTATCAGGCAACTCGCGCTGATTTGCCGCCCACGGTTGCTCATCCAGCCCGTGGCGAGGAGTTGCCGCTGCAGTGCATTGACCAGCGGGAAATCGGTATCCCCCTGGCACCAGCGCGCGAAGGCCCGTGGGTCGAAGGTGCAGAATCGGTTGTTGCGGCCAGTGCCAAGACCGTGAAAACGGAATAACAGGTGACGGTCATGCAACGCTCGCCAGTGGAAAAACTCTCGCCACAGCAGTTCGAAAATGAGCCAGTGTGTGGACTCATTGGCGGCGTGTGTTTGCTCGAATCGGTACACGGTGTGAGCCACTTCCCTTGCGGAAAGCGCGCCGCCGGCAAGCCACGGGGAGAGGGTGCTGGACCCCGCCATAGGGTCCAGGTCGTTGCGGGTGAGCTTGTAGCGGCTGATCGCCCGCTCGCCGAACGTGAATTGCGCCAGCCTGCGCTGTCCGGCGGCGCTGCCGCCGCGTAACGGCAGTGCAGTGTGCGGCGCCACGGGGGAGGCCGGCAAAGCTGGAAAGGCCAGGTCCCCGGGTGGGGGCGGTAGCTGCGTGGGCGCGCTGGCCGGTGCGTCAACCGGCAGCGCCTCTACTGCCCGGCGAAAGGGTGTGAACTGCTGTGGCAGGTCTTCGAGCGCGAAGGGCAGTTGCTGGCGGCTGAAGAGGGTGTTGCCGCCGTGCACCTGCACGGGAACGGGCAGGCGTTCGCGCACACGCTCCAGCTGCTGTGCCTCATAAACGCCGGGACAGCGGCTGGTACCTACCCGGTCTATGCGGTACTGACGAACGAGTTCGGGCAGCAGCGTTTCCGGCTGGCCCGCGAGGAACAGCAGGTCCTGGCCGAGCGCTGCGAGCTGCTCACGCAGGTCCTGTAAATGCTCCAGTATCACCCGCTGGCGCTGTTTGCCTATGCCTCGCAGATTGCACCAGGGCCTCGGTTCCTGCCAGATGTAGACCAGCAGCAGCGCCGAGGCTGCGGTGTGGGCTAGCAACCCGGGGTTGTCCTGCAGGCGCAGGTCGTTCTGTAACCAGTAAAGTTCGCGCATGATTCCGACTGTCGGGGATGTCATGGGTTTACGCAAGTCAGCCGGGGGTAGATTGTCGGTAGCAATTGGAGCGTGCGTGGAGTGTCCGCAAAGCCCCCGGGCGCGCCGCGGTTTGCCGTCATAGTTGCTCTTTCGCGGCTGGTGTTGCCGAGATGGCTGGTATACGCTGCCGCGCAGATACCTGCCCCTTCTGGAGCTCCGCATGACCACCAGCAACGCCCTTTTACAACCGATAACCCTGGGAAGCCTCGCGCTGCGCAACCGGGTGGTGATGGCGCCGATGACGCGTAATTTTTCACCCGGCAATGTGCCTGGCGACGCCGTGATCGAGTACTACCGGCGCCGGGCGGAAGGCGGTACCGGCCTGATTATCACCGAGGGCACCTGCGTCGGCCACATTGCGGCGAACGGCTACCCGGACGTGCCGTATTTCCACGGTGAGGAGCGCCTCGCCGGCTGGTGTCGTGTCGCGGATGCGGTACACGCCGAGGGCGGCAAGATTGCACCGCAGCTCTGGCACGTGGGCGGCATGCGCAGTGCCGGCGTTATGCCCGAAGGGGATGTGCCGGGTCATACACCGTCGGGTATGAATGTGCCCGGAAAGGTGAACCGTCATGTGATGACTCAGCAGGATATCAACGACGTGGTGGCCGCGTTTGCCCGCGCGGCGGCTGACGCCAAAGCCTGTGGGTTTGACGCGGTCGAGTTGCACGGTGCCCACGGCTACCTGATCGACCAGTTTTTCTGGGAAGGAACGAATCAGCGCGAGGATGCCTACGGCGGCAGCCTGGCCAAACGCAGCCGTTTTGCCGTGGAAGTCATCGAGGCGGTGCGCGCCGCTGTCGGCGCAGATTTCCCCATTGTCTTCCGTTTCTCGCAGTGGAAACAGCAGGACTTCAGTGCGCGCCTGGTGCACACCCCCGCCGAACTCGGAGAATTCCTCGCGCCCCTGAGCGCGGCCGGCGTGGATATCTTTCACTGCTCCACCCGCCGCTTCTGGGAGCCCGAGTTCGAAGGCTCTGCGCTGAACCTGGCGGGCTGGACCCGGGAGCTCACAGGCAAGCCCACCATCACGGTAGGCAGTGTCGGGCTCAACGCTGACTTTATCCCCAAGCCCGGTGAAACCACGTTTCGCGAAGCGGAGCCCGCCAGCCTGGATGAGTTGCGGCGCCGCCTGGAGGCGCAGGAGTTCGACCTGGTGGCTGTGGGGCGTGCGCTGATCGCCAACCCCGACTGGGTGCAGCGTGTGGCTGAGGACGACCTGGCCCGGGTGCGCGCTTTTCGTAAAGAAGACCTTGCCAACCTCGCGTGAGGGAGCTGCCCTATGTACAAAACCATTGTCGTTGTTGACGAAGACGATTTCGCGCTGTCCACAGATGACCTTGAGGTTGTCTCGTTCGAGCGCTATCTGGTCGATTTCCCCAAACGCAATGAGCCCAAGACCCGGCTCATCAATCTTTGCGATACCGAGTATTACCTGAGCCGGGGCTATTACTGTTCCCTGTTGGCCGAGGCGCGCCAACACAAGGTGTTGCCCAGCGTCAGTGCGATCAATGATCTGCGTGACCTCACGCTCGGCCCGGATGACGAGGTAAACCTGGCGGCGTTTGACGCGGGTTCCCTGCAGGCGGGCGAAACACGCGAATTCCTCGCCTATTTCGGCTGGACCGAAGACGAACGCTGGCGCAAGCCGGTGCGCAACCTGTTCGAGCGCTACCCGGCGCCGATACTCCGGTTTCGCCTGGCTCTCGAAGACGGTCGCCCCTGCCTGACGATTCGCCGCCACGGCTACACGCACCTCTCGGAAGCCGAGCGGGGGCTGTTTCAGCAGCGGCTCAAAACCTTCACCGAGCAGGTATGGCGCACCTCGGGAAACCGCAAGCCGCTGCGCTGGGATCTCGCGATTCTGGTGAACCCGGATGAGGCCATTCCACCCAGCGATGCCGAGGCCATAAAGCGTTTCATCAAGGCGGCCGCGAAGCTGGGCATGCACGCGGAAACCATTACCGCGCAGCAGGCCGGCCAGATCGCCCAGTACGATGCCCTGTTCATTCGTGAAACCACGGCTATCGACCACCACACCTACCGTTTGGCGCGCAAGGCGGAACGTGAAGGCCTGGTGGTGATCGACGACTCTGCATCCATTCTGCGTTGCTGCAACAAGGTCTTTCTGCACGATGCCTTCAGTTACCACCGGGTGCCCTCGCTGAAGACGCGCACGGTCATTGGTACGTCGGATGCGGAGCTGGACGAGATCGAAGCCCAGTTCAGCTACCCCTGCATTCTCAAACTGCCGGAGGGTGCGTTTTCCAAGGGGATTTACAAGGTTGCGAACCGGGACGAGCTCGCCCAGCGTTTGCGCGAATTGCTCAGCAACACCGCTCTGGTGCTGGTGCAGGAATACATGTACACCGACTTCGACTGGCGGGTGGGAGTACTTGCAGGCCGTGCCATCTACGCCTGCCGCTACCACATGGCACGGGACCACTGGCAAATCTACAACCACGGGGCCAAGCGCTTTTCCTCCGGCGGTTACGAGACCCTGCCCACTTTTGAAGTGCCCAAGGTGGTGCTGGATGCGGCACTGAAGGCGTCCCGTGTGGTGGGTAAGGGCCTCTATGGCGTCGACATCAAGCAGAAGGGCCAGCAGGTCTATGTCATGGAAGTCAACGACAACCCGAGCATTGAGCACGATGTCGAGGACGCGTACCTGGGCAAGGAGCTGTACATGCTGATCATGGCCGAGTTTCAGCAACGCCTGGAGCAGCGTGGCCGTTGAGCGCGCTACCCACCAGCGTTGTCGAACCCCCACTGTTTGCCGACAGTGGGCTGTTTTCGCGTATGGCCTGTGACTTGCGTGATCGCGGTTACAGCGTCTGCCCCGGCGCCCTGCCCGGCGCCCTGGCGGGCGGTTTGCTTGCCCACCTGCACAGCATGAGCGAAGCCCGTTTTACCCCGGCGGGGGTAGGCCGCGAGAACGACCATACCCTGAACACTTTTGTGCGCACGGATGAGATTTGCTGGATCAATGGGGAGTCCGCAGCCGGGCGTGACTGGCTGGCCTGGACTACTGCGTTGCAGCAGCACTTGAATCGCGAGTTGCTGCTTGGGCTGTTTTCCTTCGAAAGCCACTTTGCCCATTACCGCCCCGGCGACTTCTACCGCAAGCACGTCGATGCATTTCGTGGCGAGGCCAACCGGGTGCTGTCAGTGGTGGCTTACCTGAACCCGGGCTGGCAGACGGGCGATGGCGGGGAACTGCGCCTGTATACAGGCACGGAAAACAGTGCACTGTTATCGGTGCAGCCCCTGCATGGTACTGTTGTGGTGTTTCTCAGCGAGGAGTTCCCGCATGAAGTGTTGCCCGCCAGCCGCGACCGCTACTCTATCGCCGGTTGGTATCGGGTGAATGGTTCCACCGCAGCCCGGGTAGACCCACCTCGCTAACCCCCAACGTATTCGCAACCTGCAGGAGTCACGACAGTGAACGCACAGCACGCCGACGCCCTCTCCACTTTCATGGACGAAATTGAGCGCCGCAACCCGGGGGAACCCGAGTTCGCGCAGGCGGTGCACGAAGTGGCGATGGATATCGTGCCTTACATTGCGGACAAGCCGGTCTATCAGGAGCTGAAAATTCTGGAGCGTATGGCCGAACCGGACCGTATCGTGACCTTCCGGGTGGTTTGGGAAAACGACCACGGCGAGGTCTGCGTCAACCGGGGCTTCCGTGTACAGCAGAACAATGCGATTGGCCCCTACAAGGGCGGTATTCGCTTCCATCCCTCGGTCAACCAGTCGGTGCTGAAGTTCCTCGCCTTCGAGCAGGTGTTCAAGAACAGCCTGACCGGTTTGCCCATGGGCGGCGGTAAGGGCGGTGCCGATTTCGACCCCAAGGGCAAGAGTGAGCGCGAAATTATGCGCTTCTGCCAGGCTTTCATGACTGAGCTTTACAAACACATCGGCCCGAATACGGACGTCCCTGCGGGTGATATCGGCGTGGGCGGACGCGAAGTGGGCTACATGTTTGGTCAGTACAAACGTGTTGTGAATCGCTTCGAAGGCGTTCTCACGGGCAAGTCGCTGGAATTTGGCGGCAGCCGTATTCGCGCGGAAGCCACTGGTTACGGCGCGGTGTACATGATGGAGGAAATGCTGTCGCACCATAAGGAAAGCATCGAGGGCAAAACCTGTGTGGTGTCCGGCGCGGGAAATGTGGCCACGTATTGTGCGGAGAAGCTGATTGGCATGGGTGGCAAGGTGGTGACCATGTCGGATTCCGGGGGTTTTGTGCACGACCCCGAGGGGCTGACGATGGAAAAGCTGCAGTGGATCATGGACCTCAAGAACCGCCGCCGCGGGCGCATTGAGGAGTATGCGCGGGAGTTCAGTGATGTGACTTACCACGAGGGTGAGCGCCCCTGGCAGGTACCCTGCGACCTGGCCTTTCCCTGTGCCACGCAGAACGAAATCGACGCGGATGACGCCGGGCATCTGATCGAGAACGGCTGCCGGGGTATCTCGGAAGGCGCCAACATGCCTGCGACCACCAAGGCCATCCGGCTCATACAATCGGCAAAGGATGTGTTGCACGCACCGGGCAAGGCCGCGAACGCGGGCGGAGTGGCGGTGTCCGGCCTGGAGATGAGCCAGAACAGCCTGCGTCTGCAGTGGAGTCGCGCTGAAGTCGATCAGCACCTGCGCAGCATCATTCGCGGCATTCACGACCAGTGCGTGGAGTTCGGTACCGCCGCAGACGGCCACGTGGACTACTTCAAGGGTGCCAACATCGCCGGATTCAACAAGGTGGCGGCCGCCATGATCGCCTATGGGGTGATGTAGGCCCCACCGATGTGCCCGCCCCGGGATCAGAGCCTGGGCACGGCCGCCAGCAGCTCCTGCGTGTAGGGGTGAGCGGGTGCGGTGAGTATCTGTTCTGCCGTGCCCTGTTCCACCAGTTTACCGCGCTGCATAACACCCACCTTGTGGGCGAGGCCGGGCACAATCGACAAATCGTGCGTGATGAACAGGTAGGACACACCGAACTCGCGTTGCAACTCAGCCAGTAGCTCCAGTACCTCCGCACGAATGGAGACGTCCAGCGCACTCGTCGGCTCGTCGCAGATAATCAGTTCAGGGTCTACCGCCAGTGCACGCGCAATGGCGATGCGTTGCAGCTGCCCGCCGGAGAACTCGTGCGGAAAGCGGTTGGCGTGCTCCGCGCCCAATTGCACCCGTTGTAGCAGGGCCTGAATACGTGCGCGGCGCGCCTCCTCGGAAAGTCCCAGGCCCAGGCTGATCATGCCCTCGGCAATGATGTCACCCACGGTCATGCGCGGGTTCATGGAAGAAAACGGATTCTGGAAAATCACCTGTATCTGCTTGCGGTAAGGCAGCATCGCGTTGCGCCCCAGCCCCTCAATGGCATCACCCCGGAAGCGTATCTGGCCACCGGCTATCGCCTCCAGGTTGAGTACGGCACGGCCCAGGGTGGATTTACCGCTGCCGGATTCGCCCACCAGTGCGTAGGTCTCTCCGCGACCGATAGTCAGTGATACCCCATCCACTGCGCGGGTGTAGTCCACCACTCGTTGCAGCAGGCCGCGGCGGATAGGGAAGTGCACTTTCACCTCCTGCAATTCCAGCAATGGCGCTTCCGTCGCGGCTTCCCGGAAGTGTGTCAGGTCGGGCAGGGCATCAATCAGGCGTTGGCTATAGGCCTGCTTGGGGTGCTGGAAGAAATCATCCACAGTGGCGCGCTCAATCAGCTCACCACGGTACATCACGGCCACCTCGTCAGCCGTATTCTTGACTACCCCCATGTCGTGGGTAATCAGCAGCACTGCCAGTTGCCGGGAGCGGGTGAGCTCGCGTATCAGGTTCAGTACCTGCAGCTGAATGGTAACGTCCAGAGCGGTGGTGGGCTCATCGGCAATCAATACATCCGGTTCGCAGGCCAGGGCCATGGCGATCATCACCCGCTGCTGCTGCCCGCCGGAGAGCTGGTGGGGGAAGAAGTCGAAGCGCTGCTCCGGGTCCGGAATGCCCACCTCGTGAAACAAGGTCACCACGCGGTCACGCAGTGCCGCGCCGCGCAGCCGGGTATGCAGCTGTAGGGTCTCGGCGACCTGCCTGCCCACGGTCTGTACCGGGTTCAGTGCACTCATGGCGTTCTGGAAGATCATCGCGACCCGGCGCCCGCGCACCTCCTGCATGCGGGCCTCGGACAGGCCGAAAAGGTCCTGCCCTGCCACTTCCACGCTGCCCCCGCTGATACGCAGGGCATCCGGGAGCAGGCGCATGGCGGCCAGAGAAGTCACCGATTTGCCGCTGCCGGATTCGCCGACCAAGGCAAATACCTTGCCGGCCTGCAATTCGAAGCTGACGCCCTTGACGATGGCCGTACCCGTGTCCGCCAGCGTCACGGTCAGGTCACGCACCTGCAGGCACAGGGTGCCCGGCGCGGGTCGGCTGTGCTGTGCCTCGCTCATGCGTCTGCCCTCCGCAGGCTGGTGCGGGGGTCGAAGGCATCGCGCACCAGGTCGGAAAACAGGTTGGCGGCAAGCACGAGAATGAACATGAAGAAGAATGCCCCGGTGAGTGTCCACCAGATCGTGGGTTCCCGTGACAGTTCGGAGCGGGCGCCGTTGATCATATTGCCCCAGCTGCCCATGGACGGGTCCACACCCACGCCGATATAGGACAGCACGGCCTCCGCCAGTACCAGCGCGCTGAAGTCGAGAACGAAGGTGATGAGGATAATGTGTACCACGTTAGGCAACACGTGCCGGCCGAGGATACGGCTGTGGCTGACGCCAAACGCGTGTGCCGCCTGCACGTAGCCCAGCTGGCTGATTTTCAGGGTTTCCGCGCGTATCAGGCGGCACAGGGTCGACCAGCTGGTGACGCCCAGAATGAAGCAGAGCGCGATGAACTTGGCGTCAGCCTTTTCCATGCCAACGGCAAAGAAGTCGGGGTTCAGGTCGATGTATACCTGGAACAGCAGCACGGACGCGGCAATGAGCAGAATGCCCGGAATGGAGCTCAGGGTGGTGTATAGATACTGCACCACATCGTCCACCCAGCCCTTGAAGTAGCCGGCCATCACGCCGAGTGTGACGGCGATGGGCAGCATCACCAGCGTGGCGAGGGTGCCCAGCAACACGCCGGTTCGAATACCCTTGAGAGACTGATACAGTACATCAGTACCGCCCTGGTCCGTGCCCAGAATATGGTAATAGTGGCTGATACTCACCATCCACACGCCCGCACTCAGGATCACGCCCTGGGTTATCCAGGAGGCGGCCCAGGGAAAGGGGCTGCCACGCAACACAAGCCACTGGGGCGCGATGACCAGCGCACACAGCAACAGGCCCCAGAACAGGGCCTTGGCACTCTTTGCGAGGATGTCCGCCGCACGCTCATCGGGGTGCGCCAGGTGTTGCCCGGCGTGGCGCAGGGGCGGGAAGTCGCGAATGTCGCGGCCGCTGGCATCCTTGATGTTTTCTTTCTCAAAAGACAACAGCGCAAAGGGGGCCGAGTAGGTGCGCTCGAAGCGATCACCCATGCCGCCAGTGAGTACATCGAACACACTGCTGACCTTGTTGTCGTAGAACACCTCCTGCGTTGCCAGGCTCTCCGGGTTCTCCAGTGCGCGCCGGAAATGCAGCGAGTCGAGCAGGGCGACCAGGATATAAGCGGCAATGACGGTGAACGCCACCATGCCCAGCCGCGAGCTGAACACGTCGGCCCAGCGTTCGCGGGTCTGTGGGTCCCGGCGCAATCGCCAGAAAAAAAGCGCGAGGGAAATCACCAGCAGGAAAATCAGTGCATCGGACCAGAGCAGAACGGGTTTCATCGTTGCCAGACCCCTCAGGACAGCCGGACCCGGGGGTCAGCCCAGGTGTAGGAGATATCGGTCAGCAACAGCCCGACGATGTAGAGGATGGAGCCGATGAACACCATGCTGCGCACAATGGCAAAGTCCTGTGAATTGATGGCATCGAGCATGTAGCTGCCGAGCCCGGGTATGCCGAAAAACGACTCGATCAGCAGGCTGCCCATGAACAGCGAGGGGATCAGTACCACCACGCCGGTGAGTATGGGAATGAGCGCGTTGGGCAGGATATGCCGGAACAGGATGGACAGTTCGCTGCAGCCCTTGGCGCGCGCCGTGCGCACGTAGTCCTGGTTCGCCTCCTCCAGGAACAAGGTGCGGTACCAGCGCGCGCCGGCGCCGATGCCGGCGACCACGCCTACCAACACGGGAAGGATAAGGAATTTCCACACCTGCCCTTCGGTATGAAAACCGGATATCGGCACAAGGCGCCATGTCTTGGCCACCAGGAACTGCCCGCCAATGATGTAGAACAGGTAGGAAATGGACATCAACGCCACAAACACGAAGACCGCGCCTCGGTCCAGCCGGGTACCGCGAAACATGACGACCATCAGTGCGACACAAATGTTGACGCCAATACCCACCAGGAAGGTGGGCAGGGCGACCGCGAGGCTGGGCCACATGCGGGTGGCGACATCGGTGGTGATGTCCCGACCACTCTCCGAACGCCCGAAGTCGAAGGCGAACAGACGCACGGACTTGTCGAAGAAAATGGTGTCGGTGACCTGCCCCACGCCAGCCGCCTGTGGGTTGAGAAACAGGGGCTTGTCGTAGCCGTTCTTCTGCTTCCAGTTTTCAATCGCCTCCGGGGTGACGTACTTGTCGCCGAGCTGGGAGGCCGCCATGTCATCGGGTGAATTGACCACGAAAAACAGGGTGAAGGTGAGCAGGTTGACGCCGATAAGGATCGGAATGGCATAGAGCAGGCGGCGCACGATATAGGCAAACATGTGGTCGCTCCTGTTATTGGCGGGCCGTCGCACGCAGGCGGCGGCGGTAGGCGATAACACCGGGTAGCAGCAGTGCTATCAGCAAAGCGCTCATGGCATACAGCGGCCAGATGACGGGCTGGTTCCATTCCTCGCGCTTGCGCTCGCGCAGCTCGTCGTCAATGCGCACGTATTTCAGCGTGTTCTTGGAAATGCCGTGGCGCTTGTTGTTGTGCACCCAGGGGTTGTTCAGGTAGATGTCTTTCGGGTAGTAGCCGAACAGCCAGACGGCGTCCTCGCGGTAGAGCTCGACCATGCGCGCTACCAGTGCATCCCGTTCCGCGCCGGGCGGCAGAACACGCATCTGGCGGAACAGCTCGTCGTATTCCGGGCGCTCGTAACTCGCATTGTTGGCGCCGTCACACTTGCAGATCAGCGGGCTTTCGGGGCCGTAGAGCAGGAACAGGAAATTTTCCGGGTCCGGGTAGTCCGCCAGCCAGCCGTGGGAGAAAATCTGCGTGTTGCCGGTCAGCAGCTTCTCTCGCGTGCGGTTCCAGTCCGCCGGGCGGTATTCCACCTGCACGCCAATACGGCCGAAGGCGCGGTCCATCCAGTTCATGCTGGTGCTGGATATCGCCTGGCTCTGCACGTCAATGAAGATTTTCAGGGGCTCACCGGTGCGGGCATCGCGGCCATTGGGATAACCTGCTTCGGCCAGCAGCTGTTTTGCATGGTCGATTGACTTGCGCTTTGGCGCGCCGTCTACCCAATCGTAGACGTAGGGGTTGATACCCGCCTCACCTTCCACGAACCCGGGAATGCCCGGCGGAATGGGCGACTGGGCGGGAATGCCGTTGCCCTTGTAGAAGATGTTGAGGTATTCCTCGGTATCGAAGGCGATCTGCAGCGCGCGGCGCAATTTGCGACGTTCCTCGCTGTAGCCCCCGAGCACCGGGTCGCGCATGTTGAAGCCGTAGTAATAGATGGCGGGTTTCACATCGGGGGCTACCGTGATGCCGTGCTCGGCGAGCTCTGCCCCCAGCTCAACGCCGTCGGGGCCCACCACGAAGGCCTGGTCGAACACGCGATTGGTGTTGCCGTGGCTTTCACCCGAGCGGTCGTAGTAGCCCTGCAGGAACTTGGTCCACAGCGACAGCACCTCTTTTTCCAGCCTGAACACGGCGCGGTCGATCAGCGGCAGGCGCTTGCCCGCATCAGCCAGCCGGCCCTGCTCGGCGTCGCCCGGTGCCCCCTCGGTGGGGAAATAGTCTTCGCGGAAGTTGGGGTTGCGCTCCAGCACAATCTCGCTGTTCGGGTCGTTCTTCACCATCATGAAGGGGCCGCTGCCTACCGGCCACCAGTCCAGTGTGAGGTTGCGGTCAAGAAAGCCGGGGTTGTGGAAGAAGCGATCCACCTCCGGGGCGATGGGCGAAAAGAAGTGCATGGCCAGCCAGTAACTAAACTGCGGATAGCGGCCCTTGATGGTAATGCGGAAGGTGCGCTCATCCACCACCTCCAGGCCGTGCATGCTGTACTGGTCGAGGTTCACCCAGCCATCGCGGGGGATGTCCTTGAGGCGCTCGGAGAAAGCCTCCATCCCCACAATGTACTGCGCCATGAATCCGAGCATGGGCGAGGCATTGAACGGGTCGGCCAGCCGTTTGATGGCATAGACATAATCGTTGGCGGCGACGGGCCGTGAACCCAACTCGGGAAAATCGCTGATCTGCCGATATTGCCGTCCCGCAGCGGGATCTGTGAACAGGTAGCGAGGGTTGCCCGTGTTATCTAGCGCGAAGGCGGGATGAGGCTGGTAGCGGGCATCGGCGCGCACGGTCATCTCATACACCGAGAAGGCGACCTCTCCTGCATCGGGGTCAACGGGCTCGCCCTCGGCGTTGGTGTAGCTGATCAGCGGAAAGTCTTCCACGCCCAGCGGCAGCAGTTCGTAGGGCCGTTTCAGGTAGTGGTAACCCATGGGCGGCTCGTAGATCTGCATCAGGAACAGCGATTCATCGGCGGCGTAGGACAGCGCCGGGTCCAGGTGCTTGGGCGGCAGGGGTGACATCACCGACTGGTAGGTCACCATGCCGGGAGGGCTTTCGGGGTTGGGGTTGTTCCAGGGGCCATCGCTGCACCCCGGCAAGAGCACGGCGCCAAGCAGCAGTGTGGCGCGCGTGCAGAGCGCGACGAATCTGGAGAGCATACGGGTGAGTCCGAATGACAGGCAGCGCTCATGTTAGCAGTAAACACACCGCCGGTTAACCATCACTCAACAGGCGAGGTAGAATGCCTTCCTGGAGGCGCCATGCGAAACTATTGTTTAGTCCTTGTGTTGAGTGTACTGATGACAGGTTGTAGCCGGAATCCGGTTGTGCCGCGGCCCGAGCCACTGCAACCGGGGGTGTCGCTGGCGCTGGCCGAGGCGCGCGCTCAGCGCGTGACCGACATTCACTACCGTGTGCACCTGACCGTGCCGGAGGCCGCTGCGCAGCCCATTGCCGGGCGCACCGATATCCGTTTCCACCTCGCGGACGCCAAACAGTCGCTGGCACTTGATTTTCGGGCCGAAAGCACGGCGTTGCACAGCGTTGAAGTGAATGGCGCAACGCTCCCGGCGGTTATAGACACCGAGCATGTTGTGCTTCCCGCCAGTGCGCTGCAACGTGGTGAGAACCGCGTGGTACTGGAGTTCACGGCGGGTGACAGCGCCCTGAACCGCAAGCCGGATTATCTCTACACCCTGTTTGTCCCCGATCGGGCGCGCTCAGCGCTACCGCTCTTCGACCAGCCGGACCTGAAAGCACGTTGGACCTTGAGCCTCGACTTGCCCGCCAGCTGGGAGGCTATTGCCAACGGCCCGCGGTTGGCCGTTGTCGATGCCGGCGAGCGGCGCCTGCACCGCTTTGCCGCGAGCGAACCGATCAGCTCCTATTTATTCGGTTTTGTTGCGGGCCGCTTCCAGGCCGTAACCCGGGAATGGCGCGGGCAGGACATGACGCTGCTGCACCGGGAAACCGATAGCGACAAGCTCGCCCGCAACCTGGATGACATCTTTCGCCAACACCGCGAAGCGGTGGCCTGGCTGGAGGATTACACCGGCGTACCCTTTCCCTTCGAGAAGCTCGATTTCGCGCTTGTTCCTGCCTTCCAGTACGGCGGCATGGAACACGTTGGCGCTATTGGGTACCGCGCCGAACTGTTGTTGCTCGACGAAAATCCGACCGATGATGATCGCCTGCGCCGGGCCAGCCTGATTGCCCACGAGGTGGCGCACATGTGGTTCGGTAACCTGGTGACGATGCGCTGGTTCAACGATGTATGGACCAAGGAAGTGTTTGCCAATTTCATGGCCGCAAAGATGGTGAACCCGGTTTTTCCAGAGATTGATCACGAGCTGAATTTCCTGTTGCGGCATTACCCGCCGGCCTATGCGGTGGACCGTTCAGACGGCGCCAATCCCATTCGCCAGCAACTGGCTAACCTGAACGAAGCGGGGCAGATGTACGGCCCCATCATCTATAACAAGGCGCCCATCATGATGCGCCAGCTGGAGTCGCTGCTGGGGGCCGAAGCGTTTCGCGCGGGCCTGGCCGAATACCTGCAGCGCTTTGCCTACGACAACGTCACCTGGCCCGCGCTGGTGGGCATTCTGGACCAGCGCACGCGCCTGGACCTTGCGGCCTGGAGTGACAGCTGGGTGCACAGCGCCGGCTTCCCGGACGCAGCACAGCAGGCAGAGGACCCCGCCCTGTTCTATGGGCCACAAGCTGTCGAGCTCGCGCAGATGGGGCAGTGGGCGCAGCTGCCGCCCGTGGCGCGTGGTCGCCTGTTGCTCAACCTGTTTGAAGCGGTGCTCGCAGGTGGGGTATCTCCGCAGGCCTACGCGGCTGAGTTGTTGCCGTTAGTGGCAACGGAACAGAACCAGCTGCTCCTGCAAACGCTGCTGGAACAGCTGGGTTGGTTGCAGCAAACGCTGCTGCCGGATGTCGCCCTCGCGCGCCTGCAGCCAGAACTGGAGGCGGTGCTCTGGCGGGCGATCGACACTTCTGCAGATGCGGGACGAACGCGCCTGGTGTTAGAGAGTTTGGCGCGACTGGCGCGGCAACCGGCCAGCCTGCAGCGCCTGTATGCGGTGTGGCGTGGTGAGTTGTCGCTGGCGGGCCTCACGTTGGCAGAGCGCGACCGCATTCGTCTCGCGGAACGGCTGGCCGTGGCGTTGCCCGAGCAAGCGGATGCGATCATTGCCCAGCAGCTGGCGCAGATCCAGAACCCTGACAACCGACGTCGCCTGGCCTACCTGGCTCCTGCACTGTCGGCTGATGTTGCAGTGCGTGACGCGTTTTTTGCCAGCCTCGCCGATCCTGTACAGCGCGCCACGGAAAACTGGGTTGTGGATGCCGTGGGCTATCTCCATCATCCCCTGCGGATCACCCATGCCGAGCGTTACATTGAACCCAGCCTGGAATGGCTACAGGAGATTCAGGTAACCGGAGACATTTTCTTCCCTTCCGCCTGGCTGCAGGCCACGCTGCAGTATCATCATTCGCCGCGGGCGGTTGGCACGGTGCAGCGCTTTTTGCAGGAGCGTCCGGATTACAACGCTCAATTGCGGATGAAGATTCTGCAGGCGCTGGATATGCCCCATAGGGCCATGCGCCTGCGGCAATGAAAAAAGCCGCCGGGGTTTTCCCCCGGCGGCCTCGGTTTCGCGCTACGGTGGTGGTCAGGAACCAACCACCCCACCATCCTTGCGGGTGATGACGATCGTGCAGTCGCGGGGAATCGTACCGCTGCCCTGCGCCGCCGGGAAGTTCGTTACGCTGGGGTCGCCATTGCCCGGGTGCTGCAGGTTGACGAACAGGGTGCGCCGATTCGGCGTGACCGCGATGCCGGTGACTTCACAGTCGGTAACACCGGTAAACAGGCGGCTGATCTCAATGTCGTCACCCGACTGGTTGCCGTTGGCGATCAACAACTGATCGTTCAGGCCATCCTTCTGGGCGCCGTCGGTCTGGATGAACACCCGGTTGTCGGGGTCGACCCAGATGCCATCGGGCGAGGCCACGCTGCGCTCGGTGCCGTGGGTGTCAGATGAGAGCAGGAAAATCTCCCAGGTGAAGCTGCGACCAACGTGGCGATTGCTGTCGCGCCAGCGGATGATGTGTCCGTCGGGGTTGGGTGCCTGCGGGTTCGCGGCGTCCGCCTCTTCACGGCGGCTGTTGTTGGTCAGTGTGCAGTACACCGTGCCGTCAGCGCCGACTGACGTCCACTCTGGGCGGTCCATGGGTGTTGCACCGGCGAGGTCCGCGGCGATACGGGTGTAGGTCAGCATTTCCGCCTCGGAGCTGAAGCGCGCGGCGATAGCCGGGTTGCGCAGGCTCAGTTCCAGCCATTCACCGGTGCCGTCATCATTGAACTTGGCGGCGTACAGCGTGCCATTGTCCAGCGGGCTCACGCCCTGAGCGCGCATGAAACGCCAGTTGCCGGCGGAGACAAACTTGTAGATGTAGTCGAAGCGTTCATCGTCACCCATGTAGCCGACGACGCGGCCACCACGGCCTTCCACCAGGGCGACACCCTCGTGCTTGAAGCGCCCCATCGCGGTGCGCTTGACGGGCATTGCCTCCGGGTTGAAGGGGTCGACTTCGACGATCCAGCCGAAACGGTTTTCTTCATTGGGATGGCTGTCACTGGCCAGGTCGAAGCGCTCGTCGAAAACGTGCCAGCTATAGCCAAAACCGCCCGCACTCAAGCCGTAGCGGGCCTGCTCGTCGCTAGGCGTCCAGCTGCTGTCGCTGGTGCCGAAATAGCCGTTGAAGTTCTCCTCGCAGGTGAGGTACGTGCCCCAGGGCGTGTAGCCGTTCGCGCAGTTGTTCAGTGTTCCCATGGCGCCTGCTTCGGGCCCGATGAGCTCGCTGCCGGCAACCGGCCCGCTGAATTCCACGGGTGTGCGGCCGTGCACACGGCGGTTGTACATGCTGTCTTTCACCAGCTCCCAGCCACGGCCGGTCTTGCGTATTTCCAGCACCGAAATACCGTGCGCGTGTTGCGAGGTCATGACATCCGCCAGGGTCTCCGGGTCGGCTTTGCCCAGTACAGTGCCGTTGGTGCCATATTCATGGTTGATGGCAAGCAGCCCGCGGTTGCTGCTGCGACGGAAGGGGAAGAACCACATGCCATCGTGGCCGATGCCAACCTGCTGCGCCTGTTCTTCGGCTGTGGGGCGAACAAGAGGATCACCGCTATAATCAGTCACGTTGTTGGTCAGGGAGGTGCCCCAGGGGATCAGTACCTGGTAGTCATAGTCCGGCGAAATGGCGGGCACGGGACCGTTGCCCTCGGCCAGAGTCACGGGCTGGAAGTCGATCAGCCTGCTTCCGATCTTGCGCCCGGGTGCTGGCACAGCGGCAGTAGCAGAAAGCGGCCCGGCCAGAAAACTGCCTGCCGCCAGGGTCAGGCCGCCACGGAGTAATTGCCGGCGCGATGCGTATTCGTTGAGTACGTCTTCAAAGGGGCGATTGTTTGACGGGTTACTGATGCCTTCATCGTGTTCCATGGTTTGGTCTACCTGCGCTGATGGTATGATGGGTGACCCGCTGGGTAGCGGATGCAGCCGGGTTCTGGGCGGGCTTCGGTGCGCGGGCACCGGCCAGTCACCATGCAGGTTACGAGGAGAGTGTTGCAGTGATGTGGCGCTTTGGTGTCACATCCAAGAACTTTTTATGGCGCAAGAAAAAGGGCCGGGAGCTTGCGCTGCCGGCCCTTGCAGTTCGCGCGGGTAACGCTAGAAAGTGTATACCGCGTCGAAGCCGAAGGTGCGTGGCTGGCCCCAGGTGTTGCCAGCCCAGCCCAGTGTGCCGAAATCGATGCCCCACTCGCGGTACTCCTTGTCCGTCAGGTTGCGTACCCAGGCTGACAGGCGCAGATTACCGTTCTCACCCATGCTGAGCTCATCCAGCGTGATGCGTGCGTTGAGCAGGGTGCGCGCCTCGGAAGAGTCAAACTGGTTCTGGAACGGGTGGAAAACCATGCTGTCGGTGTAGGCGACATCCAGTCGTGCGCTCAGGCGCCCCATGCCAGTGTTGGTGGTGGAATACTGCAGGCCCAGCGACGCTGTATTCTCGGGTGCGCGGGTCACGGTGACCACGTCCTTGATGTTCTCAATTTCGTTGGTTACCGGATTCCGCGCGTTGTACTCGTCGAATTCCGCGTCCAGATAGCCGTAGTTCATATCCAGGGACACGTTTTCGGTGAGCAGTGCGATCACTTCGAGCTCAAGGCCCATGTAGGTCGCTTCCCCGGCGTTGGTGATACGGCTGGAGGCGCCGCCACTGCCGGCTTCAAACACCGCGATCTGCATGTCCTTGTAGTTGTTGTAGAACACCGCACCGTTCACGCGCAGGCGACGGTCCAGCCAGTCGGACTTCATGCCCAGTTCGTAGGAGTCGAGTGTCTCCTCTTCGTAGGGCTCTTCCCAGGCCGTGGCACTGGACGCCCGGCTGTTGAAGCCACCGCCGTTGTAGCCCGTGGAGTACGTGGCATAGACGTTCATGTCCGGGCTGATCGAGTAGTTGGCGGTCAGCAGGTAGCTGATGTTGTCCCAGGTGTCCTCGTTGGTGAAGCGGTCGTCAAAGCTGACATGGTTCAGGCCTTCATTGAACAGGAAGGCTTCGCGATCATCCTCGGTGTAACGCAAGCCGGCGGTGATATCCAGCTGGTCGGTCAGGGAGTAGGTTGCCTGGCCGTACACCGCCGTGGACTCGGAGGTCTGGCCGTAGATGAAGTCCTGGAAGCCGTTGAGGTTCGGATCGGCACCGGGGAATGGGAAGGGCAGCGGCAGCCGCTGGCTGCCCTGGCAGACCGGGCCGGTGCCGAAGTCGTTACAGAAGCCGGCACCGATGAAGGCACCGCCAATCGCGCTGTCTACCAGGAACTGAATGGGTAGCACGAAGCTCTGGGGGTTGTCCTGATAGACCTCCTCCTCGAACAGGAAAACGCCGACTGTGTATTGCAGGCGGTCGTCAAACGCGTCGCCGATAAGCTGGAATTCATGGCTTTCCATCTCAATCCAGCCTTCGGGAATGCCGGCCTGGAAGCCCTGGGTGGGGATTTCCGCGCCGCCGCCGTACAGTAGGTCACGCATGGTGTAGGCGCCGCCGTCGAGGTCAGTCGAGTCGTAGCCGGAATCGGTGTCGCGATTGGCGTAGATGTATTTCAGTGTGAACGGCTCCAGCTCCCAGGCCACGGTCAGATTGTGGCCCTGAACTTCCAGCCACTCTTCGCTGGAACCCTCCAGGGTGAATTGCTCACGGCGCTTGGTGGGGTCACCCACGGTTGCTGCCATCTGCTGGAAAATTTCCCCACCGAGGAATGTGTAGGGGAACGGGGTTGTGGTGAAGCCGTTATAGATGGAGTCCTTGACCTTGGTCACCTGATAGGGCGTTGGCACCCCGGTGTTGTCGGTGTCGTCGTAGGCGTAGTCGATGGTCAGCCCGTCGGTGGGTTCCAGGCGCAGCGCCAGGCGGTAGGAGGAGTTGTCTTCACTGGCCAGGTTCGGATTGACGCCGGGGAAGTCGTTGGTGGCCCAGCCGTCGTATTCCATTTTGCTGCCGGAGATCTTCACCGACAGCATGTCCGCCATTTGCGGCAGGTCGACAGAGCCGGTAAGGCGGCGATAGCCGTCGTTGCCCACGCTCGCTTCAAGCCGGCCCCCGAATTCGCCGGTGGGTTTGCGCGTGGTCACGTTGACCGCCCCCCCGGTGCTATTGCGCCCGAACAGTGTTCCCTGCGGGCCGCGCAGTACTTCGATGGACTGCAGGTCGACGATATCGAAAATTGCGCCGACCGTTTTGCTCATGTAGACGCCGTCGAGGTAGAAGCTGGTCTTCGGGTCGGTCATCAGTGAGGTTTCGCCACTGCCCACGCCGCGAATGTAGATGGACATGTTCGAGTTGGAAGACGGTTGCTTCTGCACGTTGGTGTTCGGTACAAACCCGTTGAGGTCGGTCACGTTGTAAATGCCGAGGTCGGCGATCTGCTCGGCGTTGAATGCCGTAACAGCAATAGGTGTTTCCTGCAACAGCGTTTCCCGGCGCTGTGCGGTGACCACGACTTCTTCCAGTGCCAGATTTTGCGCCTGAGCCAGGGAGATGAAAGGGAACGATGTGGCGGCGATTAATGCGGCCGCAATGGGGGTGTGCATGTATCTCGGCATGGTAAGGCTCCGTAATCGTTATTATCAGCGTCCCGGAGGGGCGCGTGGGTACCTTCGCCAACACGGTGTGTTGGCATGTGCAGTTATTGTGTGTTATCGAAAACCTGCAACCGCAGTTTAACTTTGCTTGTGCCTGTGGCGTCAAGTCCCGGAGGTGTAAAAATTTACGCCCGCTCGGCGAGGGTCCTTGGCAGGAGGGGGTGAAAGATAATGAGACGCTTGCCCGGGTGGGAGTGACGAATACCAGCAACAATGATTGCGGGACCTTTTCGTCCGTGCTTTCATGCGAACAGAAGAGAGCCGACAGGGAGTGCAATGCCGTGCAGCGGCAGGTGTCATGAATGTAGTCAAGAAAAGCGGCTCAGCCAACCTCGTACCGGCCCTGTTGTCGGTGTTTGTGTTGTTTCTGGGCACGGCTCTCACCATCGCTATGTGGCAGCACAACCACCGGCGAGAACAGGTGTTGCTTCACTCCGCGTTCAGTGCCGAGGCTGAGCGCCTGGTGGCAGTGGCTGAGAACCAGCTGCACACTTACTCTGTTGTGATGCGAGGTCTGCGGGGCTATTTCCAGGGTTCGGAGAGCGTCGAATACCCGGAGTTTCTGGCATATACGCGAGCCCTCAATGCCACCTCGGAGCTCGCCGGGCTGCAGGCCGTCGCCTGGGTGCAATTGGTACCGCGCAGCGGTGTCGACAAACACCTGGAGGTGATGCGGGCGCAGCTGCCGGTGGATTACGATATCCGGCCCCCCGGTGACGCTGACTGGCTCGCGCCTATTGCCTATATAGAGCCGATGGCGGGCGCCAACCTCCGCGCCATTGGTCTGGACATCTATCAGGTTCCGGTGGCACGTGCCGCGGCCGAAAAGGCGCGTGACCTCGGCGAGATCGTCATTACCCGGCCCCTGCAATTGGTTCAGGACCAGAGGGGTGACAATTTCGAGCAACAGGTGCAACCGGGGTCACCCTCTTTTGTCATGTATATACCCATTTATGGTGCATCTGAGGTTCCGGGCACCCTCGCAGCTCGTCGCGAACGGATTACCGGCTACATCGATGTACCTTTTCGTGTCCGGGATTTGATCGGCGGTATGGCAAGGGAGGTCAATGCCGAGCTGGATTTCGACATATTCGATGGCGACCCGGCCGATCCCGACAATCTTCTCTATCTGTCTGACGCGATTTCCCATGAAGAGCGTGGTGCGCGTGGCGAGGCGCAGATAGAGCGCAGCCTAACCGTAGGTACTCGCCGCTGGACCTTTTACGTGAGCTCTACGCCCGCCTTCCGTACTGCGGTGCTGGCGTCAGGCCGTTCCTCAATGATGTTCATCGCGGGCGGCGCTGCCAGCCTGGCCTTGGCCCTGCTGGTGCTGGTGATCGCTCGCGGCCGCGACCGCAGTGACCGGCGTGCAGAGCGGTTGGCGAGCCTCTATCACGCATTGAGTGAGGTAAACCAGGCTGTCGTGCGCATGGACAGCGAGGCAGATCTCATGCCGCTGGTGTGCAATGTCGCGGTTCGATTCGGTGGCTTTACGCTGGCTTGGGTAGGCCGAATTGATCCAGATACGGGTGACATTATTGGCGTTGCCGGCACGGGTGAGGGGCGTGAGTATTTCGACAGCAAGTCCCTGTCCATCCACGCGGACCATCCCGGCGGGGGTGGGTCCATGGCCACCGCTGCGCGCGAGAACCGTCCAGTGGTCATCAATGACTATCTCGACGCGTCCTTGACGGAGCCATGGCATGATCGCGCCCGGGAGTTTGGCTGGCGCTCGTCTGCCGCTTTCCCTATCCCTCGTGGTGGCAAGCCGTTTGCTGTGCTCAGCGTCTACCATGCCCACCGCAACGCGTTCGACGGCGAAGCGATGGATCTGCTGCGCGAGATGAGCGCCGATATCAGTTTTGCGCTGAACAATTTTGACCGCGAAGAGCAGCGGGCGAGCTATGAAAAGGCCATTCGCGAAAGCGAGTCGCTGCTGTCGACGATTCTGGAGAATGTGGGCGCCTGCATCTATCTGAAAGATCTCGACGGCAAGTACCTGTTTGTCAATCAACAGGTGCTGGCCACCTGGGATATCGAGCGCGAGCAATTGATCGGGCGCGGCGATGATGAGCTGTTTGAGGTCGAGAGTGTCGCGCGTATTCGCGAGAGCGACCGCAAGGTTCTCACCTCGGGTATCTCGCAGGAACGCGAGGAAGTGGAGACCCTGCGCAATACGGGCAAGAGTCGGGTTTTCTGGTCGGTGAAGATTCCCCTGCGTGATGCGGATGGCAAGGTTTATGCGTTGTGTGGAATATCCACGGACATCACCGAGCACAGAGACAACCGCGATCGTATTCTCTTCCTCAGTAACTACGATCCCCTGACAGGCTTGCCCAACCGTGAATTGCTGCACGAAAAAACCCGATTTGCGGTGACCGCGGCTGCGGCCAGCTCGGCGCAGCTATCCCTGCTGTATATCGATCTGGACCGTTTTCAGTTGATCAATGAATCGCTGGGCCTCGCCGTCGGTGATGGGGTAATCAAGGCCTTGTCCAACCGCCTCACGGCCGCGTTGAACCTGGAGGCCACACTGTGTCGCATGGGTGGCGACGAGTTCTTCCTGCTCCTGCCAAGCGCAGGTCAGAGCGAGGCGGCAGAGGTGGCCGAGCGCCTGTTACGCCTGATTGCCGAGCCGCTGGACCTCGATTCACACCGTCTCAGCGTGACGGCTAGCATGGGTGTCGCCTGCTTTCCGGAGCATGGTAGGGACCTGGACCAACTTTTACAGTCAGCCGACGCGGCCCTTTCCCGGGCCAAGCTGTCGGGACGCAATGCGTTCTGTGTTTTCGAAGAAGAGATGCGCGTGCACGCGAATGAAACCCTGCAGATCGAGAACCAGCTGAGGGAGGCCCTGGCCGGCGGTGACCTCAGCCTGCATTACCAGCCGCAAGTCAGCCTTACTACCGGCGAGATCACCGGGGTCGAGGCGCTCGTTCGCTGGCAGCACGCAACGCTGGGCTTCGTGCCGCCCTCGCGCTTTATCCCCATTGCGGAAGAGAGCGGGCTCATACTCGATATTGGCAGCTGGGTATTGCGTACCGCCATCGCGCAGCAGGCGCAGTGGCAGGCGGCCGGGCTGCCCGTGGGGCCGGTGGCCGTGAACCTGTCTGCGATGCAGATCTATCGCGACGACTTTGCCGATATGGTGAGCCAGATGCTGGCCGATGCAGGTGTGCCTGCGGCGCTTCTCGACCTGGAGTTGACTGAGCGTATCGCCATGGAAAGTTCCGGCAAGACTCTGGCAACACTCGCTGATCTGCATCACAGGGGTGTGGTGCTCTCCATCGACGATTTTGGCACCGGCTACTCGTCCCTGAGTTACCTGAAGCGGTATCCGGTGCAGAAGCTGAAGATCGACAAGAGTTTTGTCGATGGCTTGGCGGAGGATCGCGAGGACCAGGCGATCGCGCTGGCCATTATCGGTGTGGCGCGGGGGCTGGGGTTTCGCACCGTCGCAGAGGGTGTGGAAACGGAGGCACAGTGGCAGTTCCTCAAGGACAACGGCTGCGACGAGTTCCAGGGCTACTACTTCAGCAAGCCGCTTCCCGCCAGCGAGTTCGAGGCACTGCTGCGCCAGGTATCCTCATCAGGCGCTGGTTAACAATACCCAGCATGTGTAAGCCACGAAACACAGAATCAGCAGGGCGCCCTCCACGCGGTTGATGCGCCCCTGGCCGCGCCGTCGATAACCCATCACGCAGAGCAGGAGCGCCAGCGCGCCCATGCTGAGCACGTCGCGTCCCAGCACTTCGGGGGGCACGGTGATTTCGGCAATACCACCGGCAATGCCCACCACGGCGAGTGTATTGAACAGGTTGGAGCCGATCACATTGCCCAGCGCTATGTCGCTCTCGCCCTTGCGCGCGGCAATCACCGACGATGCCAGCTCGGGCAGGGAGGTGCCGATGGCAACGATGGTGAGTCCGATGACGAGGTCGCTGACACCCAGGCCCTGCGCAATCAATACCGCGCCCCACACCAGTAGCCTCGAGGCCGCAACCAGCAACACCAGGCCAAAGAACAGCCAGAACAGCGCGCGCCCGAGAGCCATGTTCTCTGCGCTCTCCTGCTCTGCCCTGACTTCACTGGCGAGGGTGTCGGCAGGGCCGCGCAGTCCCTGGTAGATGGTCCAGCTCATGAGCAGGACAAATACCCCCAGCAGAACAAAAGCCTCGCCGTGGGTAATGACCCCATCGGCCACCTGCCACGCCGCCAGTGCCGTTACCGCCAGCAGAACAGGCAGTTCCTTGCGCAGGATCTGTGAATGCACGGCAAGCGGGCTGAGCAGGGCGGTCACACCGAGAATCAGCGCAATGTTGGTGATGTTGGATCCGTAGGCGTTGCCCAGCGCCAGGCCGGGATTGCCCTGGCTGGAGGCGATGGCCGAGACCACCATCTCGGGTGCGGAGGTGCCGAAACCGATGATCACCATGCCGATGAGGAGCGGGGGAGCGTTGAAGTGCCAGGCGGTTGCCGCCGCCCCTGAGACAAAGCGGTCTGCACTCCAAACCAGTACAACGAGACCGATGAGAACGGCCGCCAGCGCAATCATGACTCTGCTCCTGACACGGGTTTGTGCCGGGTAACCCCCGGCGGTTGCCCGCACGATACTGGCCATCGGATGCTGTAGCCAGCGCTGCACCGTATCAATATTACCGTTTCGGGCTTCAGTGCGGCGCGGGCGCAGGTTTTCCGCCTCTCCGGTTTACATCGTCCGCACAGCCGTTACACTGGGGTGCTCGCGAGTTACTGCGCGCTGCACTGCGTAGTTTCCCCTTTCCCTACGCATCAGGAGCACACTATGAGCGCAGCTAAAGCAGGCGATAGCGTCAGCATTCATTACACCGGCACCCTCGACGACGGCACCGTATTCGACAGCAGCGATGGCCGCGACCCCCTGCAGTTCGAGGTGGGTTCCGGGCAAATCATCCCCGGCCTCGATCGTGCCATTGAGGGCATGACGGTGGGCGACAAGAAGCAGGTGAACGTGGCTGCCGACGACGCCTACGGCCAGCCGGCTGACGAAGCGCGGCAGGAGGTCGCCCGCTCCCAGATACCGGAAAACATTCCGCTGGAGCCGGGTCTGCAGCTGCAAATGCAAACGCCCGATGGCCAGGCTATCCCTGTACGTGTCGCCGAAGTCGGCGAAGACGTGGTAGTACTCGATGCCAACCACCCGCTGGCGGGCAAGGATCTCACCTTCGATATCGAGCTGGTTGCGATCGGTTAAAGCCGCTTTGTGTTTAGCCCTGCCTGTGGTAAATAGGCAGGGTTCCCCATAAAAGATAATAAAACGGAAGCACGATGAAGATACTTGCCAGACTACCTGCTCTCTCGGCTGTTCTCGTCCTGGGCCTCGCTGCACTTGTCGGTTGCTCCGACGGCAGTGACCCCGCCCCGGTAGCGCCGCCGGAGGTGACGCCAGAGGAAGTGCCGGACCCGAAGCTGGTGATTGTTGAACCCGGAGAAGACTTTCAGCGTCGCCTGATAGAAGCCTTTATCAATGTTGAGCCCGGGCAGACCATCGAGCTGCCCGCCGGTGAATACGCACTGGACGCGCAGCTCTCCCTGGATGTCGACAACGTCACCGTGCGCGGCCAGGGCCAGGGTGAAACCCTGCTCGACTTCGGTACCCAGGTGTCTGGCGGCGAAAGCATCCTGGTCACCAGCAACAATGTGGTGCTGGAAGATTTTGCCGTCATTGATGCCCCGTCGGATGGTATCAAATTCAAGTTCTCCAACGGCGTGACCCTGCGTTCGGTGAGGGTGGAGTGGACCTGCGGCGCCTGCGAGGAAAACGGCGCCTACGGCTTGTATCCCGTGCAGACCAAGAATGTGCTCATCGAGGACTGTGAGGTTATCGGTGCCAGTGACGCCGGTATTTACGTAGGGCAGTCGGACAAGATCATCGTGCGCCGCAACAGGGTGTCGCTGAACGTGGCCGGCATCGAAATCGAAAACTCCACTGACTCCGACGTGTACGACAATGTCGCCGAGAACAACACGGGCGGCATTCTTGTGTTCGATTTGCCCAACCTGTCGGTGGATGGCGCGCGTGCACGCATCTTCGACAACACCATTCGCGACAACAACACGGCCAACTTTGCCCCGGCTGGTAACATTGTCGGGGTGGTACCCGCGGGTACCGGTATTCTGGCCATGGCGTTTGACGATGTGGAGATTTTCGGCAATCGCATCGAAAACAACCAATCCATGGCGGTCGCTATCGTGAGCTACGATATCAGTGGCCTCACGACCAATGACGTCACGTACGACCCCGACCCCCGACGCGTCCACGTACACGACAACCTGTACAGCAACAACGCCTACGCGCCTGCGGACCTCGCGTTGGACGTGGCGGGGCTGTTCGCCGGGCTGGATGGGCTGCCCGAGGTGGTCTATGACGGACTGGGCGAAGCCGAAGGCGCGTTTCCGGATGCGGACCGCATCTGTGTTTCGGAAAAGGACTCGGTGCGCCTGGGTGTTGTATTCCAGCCCGGTGGTGGTGGTCCCAGCGTAGACCCCGCCTTCTTCAATTGTGCCCATGCCTCATTGACAGCGGTTGAACTGGACACGCCAGAGGAAATTGCCGAAGGTGAGCGCCCGCTGACAGATGATGAAATTGCCGCCTTGTGCACGCCCGAGGGTGCCGGCCCCAATTTCGACGCCACCGAGGTGAGCTGTCGGGAGCTCGCAGGGTACAACCTCTTTGCGGATGCCCTTGAGCCGCGCACAGCCGCGAACGCGGGAGTGGGCTATGAACTGACCAGTGCGCTGTTCACCGATTACGCCAGCAAATACCGTTTCATCTTTGTGCCCGAGGGTCTGCAGGCGGCGTACAACGAGCAGAATGTGTTCGATTTTCCGGTGGGCACCATCATCGCCAAGACCTTCGCTATGCCCAACGATTTCCTCAATGCGGCATCGGGCGAGGTGATCATCGAAACCCGCCTGATGATTCACCGTCGGGAAGGCTGGGCCACACTGCCGTATATCTGGCGTGAGGACGGCAGTGGCGCGGAGCTGACGGTTGCCGGTGGCCGCCGTTCGCTGGAGTGGATACACAGCGACGGCACTACGCGCAGCACTGACTATGTGATTCCGGATGCCAACAGCTGTAAAACCTGCCACGGTGTCACACGGGCCGAAACCGGCAGCGGCGTCAACACGGAAACCGTGAATCTGCCCATTGGCCCCAAGGCGCGTTTCCTCAATCGCGACCGGCAGTATGGCGACGCTACAAAGAACCAGCTGGCGCACATGGCGGACGAAGGCATTCTAGTGGGCCTCCCCGACGATCTCGCGGCAATCGACACGGCGCCTGATTGGGAGGATGTTTCCAAGCCGCTGGAATCACGGGTGAAGGCTTACCTGGATATCAACTGTGCGCACTGCCACAGTCCGGGTGGCTTTGCCAGCAACTCCGGCATGTTCACCGAGTTCTGGCGTGAAGTGGATGCTACCTACGGTGTGTGCAAACCTCCGGTCGCGGCGGGCGCAGGTTCGGGTGGCTTGCAGTACGGCCTGGTGCCGGGGAACGCAGACGCCTCCATCGCTGTATTCCGCATGGACTCCAATGAGCCTAATGTGCGCATGCCGGAAATCGGCCGCAGCATCATTCACGACGAAGCGGTCGAGCTGGTGCGTAATTGGTTGAACAGCTTGAGCGGTGGGTGTGACTGACCACGGCGCGGGCGCGTAATACCAAGGCCCGCCCTGTTTAGCAGGGCGGGCCTTGTCGTTTCTACATCATGGATTGCTGGTAATTCTGGTTGCCGATGCGCTCGATCAGTTCGAGCTGGGTTTCCAGCCAGTCAACATGCTCCTCTTCACTCCTGAGTATTTCCGAGAACAGGTCGCGCGTACCAAAATCCGACACCGATTCACAGTGCACAATCGCTTCTCGCAGCAGCGGAATGGCCAGTTCCTCCTGTTTCATGTCGCATTGCAGGATTTCCGCCACGTTTTCACCGATAAACAGCTTGCCCAGGTCTTGCAGGTTGGGCAGCCCCTCCAGGAACAGGATGCGACGGATCAGCATATCGGCATGCTTCATCTCGTCGATGGACTCTTCGTACTCCTTTTCGTTGAGCTTGTTGAGACCCCAGTTCTCGAACATTCTGGCGTGCAGGAAGTACTGGTTGATGGCCGTGAGCTCGTTCTTCAGCGCCTGATTGAGGTAGGCGATGACCTGTTTGTCACCTTTCACGATCTGCTCCTTGTGTGGTGGTGTTCTCCTGCAGTGTAGTCAACTTGCTGCGCTGAGGCCATGGATTGCGCAGCACAAGCGGGGTTGCGCGGGCGAGTGACTTTTCGACACGAGACTGACAATTAATACCACACGCAATTGACAATGATTCGCATTCTATTAGACTGGCGGGAATCAGGAGGTGATTACATGTTCATTTGTCTTTGCCGAGGAGTGACCGACTCCGAAATTCGCGCCGAGGTGCGCCAGGGTGCAGTCCGTTACGAGGACATTCAGGCGCGCCTGGACGTGGGCATGTGCTGCGGTACCTGCAAAGAGAGTGCCGAAGAGGTCATCGCCGAGAGCATGGCCGAGTCCCTGTTTTTCGAACTCAAGCCCGCCGCAGACGCAGCCTGGGCCTGATCTGGAGTAATACACCATGAAATCCGCTTCTCTGCGCCCGTCAAAACGGGTGCTGCCCCTTGCTGTCGCCGCTGTTTTCCTGCCCTCCGCCCTGTGTGCTCAGGAGGGAGGAGAGTTCCCCATGCCGGTCATCGAGGTTATTGGCAAGAGCGAGGATGCCGTGTCGCGGCAAACGGGCTCCGTGGTGCTGATCGACCGGGAGGCGCTGGAACTGATTCAACCGCTCTCCACAGACGATGCCCTGCGTCGGGTCGCCGGCATCAATACGGCAACCGAGGACGAAACCGCGATCGTGGCCAACCTGGGTATCCGCGGGCTCTCGGCGAGTGAGTCAAAATCGCTTATTCTGGAGGACGGCGTACCCGTCGCGCCGGGTTTGTTCATCGGCAACGAACGCTATTTCAATCCGCGCATCCAGCGCATTGAGCGCATCGAGGTGCTCAAGGGGTCGGCGTCACTGCGTTACGGCCCGTCTACCATCGGCGGTGTGGTGAACTACCAGACCAAGACGCCGGATGACGGCGTGCTGCTTTCGGGTCGTCTCGGCTCCTTCGATACCCGCGAGGCCTCACTCGAGGCCGGTGGTCGCAGTGCCTCGGGCGATGCCTTTGCCGGCCTGGTGGCGACCCGCGCCGAGAGCGACGGCTTCATGGACAAGGACTACGAAATGACCGATATCCTGGTCAAGTCCGGCATGGCGCTGAGCGATACCCAGGAAGTGGGGGTGAAGTTCTCCTGGTACGAAAATGATGCGAATATCTCCTATCGCGGCTTGCTGCTGGGCGATTACGAGGCCGGCAGCACCTACAACCCGGCGCCCGATGATTATTTTCTGACTGACCGCGTTGCTTTCGACCTGAACCATGCCTGGCGCCTGAACGATCAGGTGCACCTGCAAACAGTCGCCTACTGGAGCGAGGTGTCGCGGGATTACTGGCGCTACAATGTCGACACCGATGCTTCCAACGAGGCCGGTCGCTGGGTGTATACGGACACCCTCACAGGCAACAACCGCAGTTTTGAGCGCGTGGGCCTGGATACGAGACTGCAGCTTGACCACCAACTTTTCGGCCTGGAGAACGAGGCGGAGTTTGGCTTCAGGATCATGCGTGAAGAGTCCGACGATACGCGCATTCGCGCCACCCGTGCCGCCGATCGCACTGGCACCAACGACCGCCATCGTGTCGACAGCGCCGACAGCATCGCCGTACACGCGCAGAACCGCATGGTGCTCAGTGAAAGACTGGCACTAACGCCGGGGTTGCGGGTGGAGTCTTATGAGCAGAAGCGCCGCGTGCTGACGGACAATAACGCCTCGGCCAAAACCTCCAATACCGAGGTTCTGCCCGGTGTTGGCGCTACTTTCGAATTGACCTCCACGGCACAACTCTATGGTGGCGTGTATCGCGCGTTTTCGCCGGCTGCCAACGGTGTGGCCCTGGATGGCCTTGCCGACCAGGATCTGGATGGGGAGCGTTCCAACAACTATGAGATCGGCCTACGTGGCCTGCAGGGCAAGCTGAGCTATGAAATCGCCGCTTTCTACATGGATTTCGACAACCAGGTGGTGACCGGCAACAGCGACCCGAATCTCTCCCAGTCAAATGCTGGTGAAACCACCCACCAGGGTATGGAGCTGGTGCTCGGCTACGAGCTCGGTGGCGGTTTCAGTGTTGATGCCAACGCCACCTGGGTGCCTGAATCCGAGTTCGAAACCGGGGAATTTGCCGGCAACCGCTTGCCCTACGCCCCCGAGCACCTGGCCAACCTTGCGCTGAACTACAGCGGCAACAAGCTGCAGGCCGCATTGACTGCCCACTACCGCGGCTCGCAGTTTGGCGATGCCAGCAACCAGGTGGAGATCCCTAGCGACGCGGCGGGTGGTATCTGGGGCGGCAAGATGCCCTCGTATACATTGCTCGACTTCATGGCGCAGTACGAAATCAGCAACTCACTGACGCTGTTCGGTGCCGTAAAGAACCTCACCGATGAACGCTATATCACGGGCCTGCGCCAGGGCATCTACGTCGGTCCCGAGCGGTCGTTTGAAGTGGGTGCGCGCTTCCGGCTCTAGCACCACTCATCGCCCCTCTCGGCAGGGGCAGTTGGGCCGCATGGTCTTTGCTGCTCCTGCCGGTGTACGTTGTGCACGATCCATGTTGAATATTTTCCGCGTATCACAGCGGATAGGTGAAACCCGTACACTCTTCCGTGTAACTCCAGAGCCGGGCGGCCGCGGCATCGTCACGTGCCCAGGCACGCGGGCGCACCTTTTTACAGTTGGCGAAATAATCACCGCTGACGTCGGCGACATCGTCACTGGTACACAGGTAGAGAGATGTTTCCGCGCCCTGGTCGGGCGAGCGAAAGAAAATCTTCATGATGGCGGGCGCGATAGACTTCAGGAAGCCCTCGTTCTGCTGCCCCAGAGACGTGGCCACGGCACCGGGGTGTAGTGCGTTCACTGTGATCGGCTGGCCCGCCAGCCGCTGTGCCAGGCTGCGTGTAAACAGGATATTTGCCAGCTTGGAGCGTCCGTACTCGCGAAAGGCCTTGTAGTTCTTTTCCGCCTGCATGTCATCGAAGTTCATGCCGCGTACAAACGCATGTGCGGCGGAGGCCACATTCACGATGCGCGCCCGGGGCGCTTGCTGCAGCGCGGGCAGAAGCAGACCGGTGAGCAGGAAGGGCGCGAAATGGTTGACTGCCAACGTCTCCTCGTAGCCATCAGCTGATACGCGCCGGCGGGTATTCATCAGCCCTGCATTGTTGAGGAGCACGTCGATGGGCCTGCCCAGTTCAAGGCAGTCGTGTGCCGCCTCGCGCACGCTGGCAAGACTGGCCATATCCAGCGCGACGACATTCACATCCTTACCCCCGGCTGCGACCACTTCCTTCTTTAACGCTTCTGCCTTCTGGGGATTGCGACAGAGCAAGGTGAGTACCGCCCCCTGCACGGCGAGCTTGAGTGCTGCGCTGCGCCCGATGCCGGCTGTGGGGCCGGTAATGACAACGTGTTTGCCTTGCATGTCCATGATTGCTGCCTCGTGAAGTCAGACCAGTGCAAATTGCCTGATCAGGTTATGGTCGATGTGGTACTAG